>OIWU01000616.1_pt1 | contig 42022 bp, 34 predicted proteins | sample 1587711 | NCBI WGS metagenome assembly OIWU01 (sample SAMEA3888909, study PRJEB22519) | human gut metagenome | biome: human gut; feature: human-associated habitat; material: faeces | place: Denmark | collected 2010 | reverse complement strand
AAGTTTTTCTTTGGAAATATACCCCGAACCTTGTCGATGCTCGAACCCGTGCTTTTTTAGTGATGAGTCCAACAATTTGTACCCTTTAGGATACAAATTCAACTCCTTCATCTTTTTGGTATCAAGATCGAAGTTCAATGCTTTTCGTTTCGTTCTTTCCATCTTTACACCGCAAATAAGGGATTCGTCTGTCTTTGACGAGCAAGTATATCGATATTCTGAAGAGGCAACGTTTCATCGTCTTCGTTATCGAGCATAACCCATTTTTTACAGTATTTTCCGAACCATTTCTGTTTTTTCAGCGTAATATTGGCAAGCGCCATACAGGTATAATAATCTTTTTCCGGATTACCCGTATATAACATCGAACCGTCGGGCTGAATCTCCTTCACGCAATCGTATTTGTCGAACTTCGCGTCGATTACGCGCCACATATCTTCGAGTTTATATTTCCCGTCTTTAATAACCCTTTCTTCGTCGAGTTGTATAAGCATTTTCATCATAAGGCGTTATCTCCTTGATTATTCCTATTATACTGCCCCTTTTAGTTTTTGTCAAGCGTAACCGTCTTTATGCCGAAATAAGCGTTCCTATTCTGTTTCTTTTAGATTAAAATACTGCTCGCCGTCGTAATCGGGAATATTTTCGCCCGTTAAAGAAGCGTCGAAATATAGGGCTATAAGTCGTTTAATCATAGGTTTCTTCATTCTATGAACGTCAAACCCTTGTTCGGATAACACCTTACTTACCGTATTCGCATACGAGAAAACTTGCGACGATTTCAAGCCTTTGCACCTTGCGATAAATATAAACTGTCGAGCCGTGGTAAGTTCCGCCTGAATCTCGTCGAGAAATGCCGCGTCCTTTTTCAGAAGCGTTTTTATCTGCGGATTCGGCTCAACGTTTATTCTTTCCTGCAAATACGCCTTATTATCGTCGAATCGTTCCGCCGAGTCTACGCATACAATTTCCAAATCCGGCGCGGCAGACAGCGCAAGCGTTAGTTTTCTTACCTTGCTCTCTACGCTATCCGAACTTAAAACCGATATATTTGTCGGCGAAATAACGAAAAACAATAATTCTCTGCCCACCGTTGAAAGTTCGTATTCGGAAAAACCTTTAATTCCTATAAGCGTCTGCACCGCAGTTAGGTTTTTCTTTTTTTGCTTTTTGTCTTTTTGCAATTCTGTTTCCGAAGTGTTCTGTGATGCTTGCTCTTTTTTTGGTGCTTCTGAGCTTTCACAGACATTTTTAATTTCCGAAGGGGTATAGCTTTCGGCCTCTTCAAGAAGCTTATCATCTATGTTGGTAATCGATGAATAAATCTTTTCGGAAAATTCGGCTTTTTTATCTTTGTTTATTTCATTCATACTGATATACCCCCTCCTGAAAGAATTTCTTTTAAACCGCCGCGCATCCGAAAGAGTGTGGTGGATACATTGCTCTCAGTCATGCCGGTTTCGGCGGATATTTCGCTTATTGATTTTCCATACCAGTAGCGTTTTACGAAAACAACGCGTTTTTCCTGCGGCTGTGCCTGCAGAAAGTTATTTATGTATGTTGAGAGCTGCATGGCCATAAACGAGGACTCGACCGGAGAAAAATCCTTGTCAGGGACACATTCGGAGAGTTCGGAAAGTAAAATCTCCATACCCCCTCCGCGCTTTTCGGCGGTTTTTTTACGGTAAATACTTATTGCACCGTTTCTGGCTATGCGCCCGACAAACAATTTAAGGTTTTCCGGTTCCTTCGGAGGAATGGAATTCCAGGTGAGAAAGTATGTATCGTTTTCACATTCGTCGGTATCTTCGTTTGACTTAAGTATATTCATGGCAATTGTACGTATGTACGTACCGTACTTTTTCTTTGTTTCGGTAATAGCCGATTCAAGTCGTTTAAGATACAACTCAACTATCTGCTTGTCGTTCATGTTCTCACCCTTATCCTCTAAAACAACAGACGGATTTCCTGTTTGAATATCACAGTATATTTTTAAAAGAATTTATTGTTTTGTATATATCTTCTGCCATTTGAGCCGCCTCTCCGGTGTTATACCGAAGTGCTGCTCAAGGTATCGGTCAATGCTGCCGTATTTTTCTTCGGCATAGTCAAGCGCCATGTTAAACAGCTCCTCATGGACCTGCTCGCAATAGCTTATTTCATCGATCAGTTCCCGGGGAACCCCGATACCATGCAGCCAATCACGGTTTTTGTTCGGTCTGTACCTGTCGGAAGCCAGGTATTCCGCAAGGGCTTCTTCGCGCGTTCTGCCAAGAGAAAGTTCTATGAGAGCAGCAGCCATTCCGGTGCGGTCTTTTCCTTCCGTACAGTGAAAGAGAAAGGTTTCTCCTTTGTCCATACACCTGAATATTTCTTCATAAGCGGAGCTGTCAATCATAGCAAAATACGATTCGAATTTATCCTTTTTTATAAGACCCTTTTCATTACTCTTCATCGTTACAATGCGAAATTTAGCCCTTTTTGTAACGACTATCAGAGGGAAGTCCTTGTCACTGAAAACGGGAGTATGTATGTACCTTGCCCCTTTTGGGATATAATCCGGCTTTTCTTTTATCTCTTCCTTAGAACGAAAATCCACAACAGTATCAAGACTTAATGACTCCAGCAGCGATATATCCCTGCGCGTAAGCCTGCTTGGTTTTGATGAGCGGTATATCTTGCCCTTTATGATATTTGTTTCGGGGGCATCTCCAAGATCCCTGAAATTTGTAAACTCCGATTTTATTTTTTTTTCCATTTATTTAATCCCCTTTGGCAGTGATATGTAAAACATATAAATATAGTATATATAAACAGTTGTTTGATTTGCAAGTTAAATATGATAAAATATTTTACAGCTTTAATTCGAAAAAGATTTTAACAGAGGTGATAATTATGGGAAAGAAAATTATTGTTGCGGGTGCGGGACACGGCGGAATAACCGCGGCGGCACTCCTTGCAAAAGCAGGCTTTGATGTTACGGTTTATGAACGCGGAGAAAAGGGAAAACTTGGATACGACTGGACAGATATCTTTGACCCCAAGGCTCTTGATATGGTCGGATGTCCGCGCCCGGCAGACGGAAAATGGGAATGGAAGATTGACATGACCTTCTTCGGTCCAAACACACCCGACAGCACAAAAATCCGTCAGAGAGTTCCAAACGACCCGAATGAGATGGAAATAAAGATGGAGCGCAGAGACATCTATGAGCTTCTAATAAACTTTGCCGAGTCAAACGGAGCGAAGTTTGAGTACGGAGTGAATATCGAAGGCCCCGTTATGGCCGGAGACCGTGTTATAGGAATTAAAACAAACAAGGGAGACATACTCGGAGACATGGTTATTGATGCCTGCGGTGCCGAGTCGCCCGTGCGTCAGAATCTTCCCGATTGTCTCGGTATACAGAAGCATCCGCTCTGGGGCGAGAAATTCTATGTTTACCGTGCATTTTATGATCTTCCCGTTGACCCGAATACGGTTGAAGATAAGTATAAGGTAATGCTTTTCCCGGATCCCGAATCCATAGGCATAGGCTGGATTGCAACCGAGGATACATTTTCGGACCTTCTTATCGGACATATGGATCCTCTTACCATGGAACAGGTTGAGGAAATTGCAGACCGCTACAGAAAGACAAATCCGCAGCTTGGCACAAAGCTTCTTCGCGGCGGTCAGTTTGTTCTAATTCCGGTTCGTCAGCCTCTTTCAATCATGGTTTCCGACGGATATGCCGCAATAGGAGATTCGGCATTTATGACCGTTCCTATCATAGGCTCCGGTATCGGAAATGCGATAAAGAATTCAAAAATACTTGCAGACACAATTATTGCCGACAAGACGGAAACATATTCCGCTGAAACGCTCTGGGATTATCAGTATAACTATTATCAGAAGATGGGTAAAAACATTGCTCCTCTTGCACTTGCAAAGCTTCTTCTCACGAGAGTTTCACAGGATCAGATTGCATATGCAATAAACGAAGGTCTTCTCACTTATCACGAGATGACCATCACCGCAAACCATACAAGTCTCTGGAAATTCCTTCACTTTGATCCTAACCTTCCGAAGAGAGGCGCAGCGCTTCTCAAGGATAAGGATCTTACAAAGAAGGGTATAGGGGTTGTTGCGGACATAGTCGCTTGTCTTGCCGTTGAGCAATTCCTTCCGAGACACTACAGTCGCTTTGCCGTAAAGAGATGGGCAAAGGCTTATGATACTGTATTTACTCACAGGCTTAAGGCTATGGGTAAAGGTGAATAAATATCCGTTTGTTTGATAGGTTGTAAAATTCGACACATGTCCTGAAAACGTCCGATAAATCCGGGCGTTTTCTTTTTGCAAGACTGTTTTATCCTTTCGGACGAGGTTTTTTGACTTGAGACTTTCTGTATTTATGGCATATATTTTTCCCGTGTTTGCAGTGCGTAAATTCTTTACAAAGCAGGGTTAATCCTATATAATTATAAGTTAATTGATGTGGGATAAGCGTGGCTTGACCCTATAAAACAAATCAGATATTTAAAAGAAATTGATTTTTAAAAAACATTCAAAAAATTTTCAGGAGAGAAAAAGATGGATTATTCAAAGCTTGCCGAACTCTTGTTTCCCGGTGTAAAAGAAACGCCGGAGTTTTATGAAAATAAATACGGTGAAAGAAATTTGGCCGAGGGGGCAAGGGTGACGAGATTTGCACCGAGTCCGACGGGATATCTTCATATCGGAGGTCTCTTTGCCGCTCTTATAGCGAAGCTTACCGCCGACGTTTCCGGCGGGGCGTTTTATCTTCGTATAGAGGATACCGATAAAAAGAGAGAGGTCGAAGACGGTGTAACAGGAATAATAAAGGGCTTGCATGACTTCGGAATTGATGTTGAAGAGGGAGTTACCGGCTTCGACAGTGAGGCCGGGGCATATGGGCCTTATACACAGTCAAGGCGTGCAGATATCTATCATTGTTTCGCAAAGTACCTGGTTGCACAGGGACTTGCGTATCCTTGTTTCTGCACCGCCGAAGAGCTTGAGGAGCTCCGCGCGTCTCAGGAAAAGGACGGCATTACTCCGGGCTATTACGGTGAGTATGCAAGGTGCAGAGATCTTTCCTTTGAAGAAATACAAAACAGAATCGAGCAGGGAGTTCCGTATGTGCTAAGGCTGAAAAGCCCCGGCCGCCCCGACGGAAAAATAATATTTGATGACATGATAAAGGGCAAGATAGAAATGCCCGAAAACATAACGGATGTTGTTCTTTTAAAGACGGACGGTATACCGACATATCATTTTGCTCATTGCGTGGATGATCATCTTATGAGAACCACACATGTTGTAAGGGGTGACGAGTGGATTTCATCCGTTCCGACTCATATACAGCTTTTTAAGTGCTGCGGCTTTAAGGTTCCGAAGTATGCGCACATAGCTCCTATCATGAAGCTTGATAACGGAAACAAGCGTAAGCTTTCAAAGAGAAAAGACCCTGAGGCGGCAGTTGAATACTACGCCGAAGAGGGTTTCCCGAAGGAGTCGGTTCTTGAGTACCTGCTTACACTCGCAAACTCAAACTTTGAGGACTGGAGACGCGCAAATAAGGAAGCGCCGATTTCGGATTTCCCGTTTAATCTTAAAAAGATGAGCGTGTCGGGTGCGTTGTTTGACCTTGCAAAACTCAACGATATCTCAAAGAACGTTATTTCCGTCATGGATGCGGATACCGTTCTCAAAAAGACCGAGGAATGGGCAGAAAATTACAATCCGGAGTTTTACGACCTTATCGAGGCTGACCGTCAGAAGATGCGCAGCATATTAAATATCGACCGTGAAAATGCCAAGCCACGTAAGGATATCTCAAGGTGGGCGGACGTTCCGGACTATGTATCCTATTTCTACGGTGAAACGTATAGTCAGAGCTATGATGTGTTGCCGGAAAGTATAAGCAGAAAAGACGCGGTGGACGTTCTCAAAGCCTATAAACAAGTTTTTGACATAAATGACGACAAGGACACATGGTTCCAAAAGATAAAGGATTTATGTGAGCCGCTCGGATTTACTCCGAATGTTAAGGAGTATAAAGCAAATCCGGAGAACTTCAAGGGTCACGTCGGCGATGTATCCACTATCATAAGAGTTGCTCTTACAAGCCGAACAAACACGCCGGACCTCCATGCTATCATGGCGGTGCTCGGAAAGACAGAGGTTAACAACAGATTTGACGCGGCGATTGCCGATTGGGAGAAGTAATATGAGTGAAGAAATAAAAAACACGGGAAATTTTATACATGATTTTATTGATGAGGATTTGAAGGAAGGCGTATACGACCACGTTCAGACCCGTTTCCCGCCCGAGCCGAACGGATATCTTCATGTCGGACATGCAAAGGCGATATGTATAAACTTTACAACCGCAAAAAAATACGGCGGTGTATGCAACTTAAGACTTGACGACACGAATCCCGGCAAGGAGGATGTCGAGTATGCCGAGTCTATAAGACATGATATCGAGTGGCTTCTGGATGAGGAAATTCCATCGACACTCTATGCGTCAGATTATTTTGACTTTATGTATGAGTGTGCAATAAGACTTATAAAAAAAGGCAAAGCCTTTGTATGTGATCTCTCGCCCGATGAGATGAAGGAATACCGCGGAACTCTTAAGGAGCCCGGTAAAAACAGTCCGTACAGAGACAGAAGCGTTGAAGAGAACCTGAATTTGTTTGAGCGTATGACTAAGGGTGAATTTCCGGACGGCTCCAGAGTTCTCCGTGCAAAGATTGACATGAGCTCGCCGAATATCAATATGAGAGATCCGGTTATCTACAGAATAGCTCATCTCTCTCATTACAGACAGGGCGATAAGTGGTGTGTTTATCCCATGTACGACTTTGCTCACCCTCTTGAGGACGCAAAGGAGGGTGTAACACATTCGCTTTGCTCACTTGAGTTTGAGAATCACAGACCTCTTTATGACTGGGTGCTCGATGAGTGTGAGGTTTCGGACGTGCTAGGGTGGCGCAGGCCGCGTCAGATAGAGTTTGCGAGACTTAACCTTAACTATTGCGTAACCTCAAAGCGTCGCTCACTTTACCTTGTAAACGGCGGTTATGTTGACGGATGGGATGATCCGCGCATGGTAACGATAAGCGGTATGCGCAGACGCGGCTTCCCTGCTGCCGCAATCCGTGATTTCTGCGATAGGATAGGCGTTTCAAAAGCGTACAGCGTTGTTGATTTCGGACTTCTTGAGGCCTGCGTCAGGGATAACCTGAACGCAAACGCACCCCGTGCAATGGCTGTATTGCGCCCCCTTAAGGTTATCATTGACAACTATCCCGAGGGGCAGACGGAAGAACTTGAGGTGGAGTATCATCCCGACAAGCCGGAGCTCGGAACACGCAAGGTTACATTTGGCAGAGAGATATACGTTGAGCAGGACGACTTCATGGCGGAGCCCGTGAAAAAATATTTCCGACTCTTCCCCGGCAATGAAGTGAGACTAAAAGGCGCATATTTTATTACCTGTCAGAGCTATGAGCAGGATGAGGACAGACATATAACCTGTCTTCACTGCACATATGATCCTGCCTCCAAAGGCGGAAATTCACCTGACGGAAGGAAAGTAAGAGGTACAATTCACTGGGTTTGCGCAGAGGATGCAAAGCCTGTTGAGGTACGTCTTTACGACAGACTTTTCAATGTTGAAAACCCGTCGGATGACAGCAAGGAACTAAAAGAATACCTCAATCCGAATTCACTTGAAATACTGGACGGCGCTCTCCTTGAGGGAGGAATTGGAGATCTCAAGGTCGGCGACACATTCCAGTTTATGAGAAAGGGTTATTATACGGTTGACAAAAACTCAACAGAGGATAAGATAATCTTTAACAGAACGGTAGATTTAAACTCAAGCTGGAAATAATCAAAAATTGAAAACAGGCAAAAGGTGAGGCAAAATGGCAAAAAAACGTCGTATAGAAACAGCGTGTATACAGGGCGGTTATACTCCGAAAAACGGTGAGCCGCGCCAGATACCCATCATTCAGAGCACGACCTTCAAGTATGATACCGGAGAGGATATGGGCAAGCTTTTTGACCTGGAGGCATCCGGATATTTTTACTCGAGACTTCAGAATCCGACCTGTGATATGGTGGCCGCAAAAATTGCGGAGCTTGAGGGCGGGGCTGCTGCCATGCTGTTGAGCTCGGGCCAGGCCGCAAACTTTTTTGCGGTGTTCAATATTGCCGAATGCGGCTCCCATGTTGTCGCCTCAAACAGTATCTACGGAGGCACGTACAACCTGTTTGCCGTAACGATGAAAAAGATGGGTATTGACTTTACGTTTGTTGACCCCGATTGCAGCGAGGAAGAGCTGAGTGCTGCATTTAAGCCAAACACTAAGGCTGTGTTCGGTGAGACTATCGCAAATCCGGCTCTCACCGTGCTGGATATCGAAAAATTCGCCAAGGTTGCACATGCGTACGGTATTCCGCTTATAGTTGACAATACTTTTGCCACGCCGATAAACTGCAGACCTATCGAATGGGGAGCGGATATCGTAACTCATTCAACAACAAAATATATGGACGGACACGGTGCGACGGTAGGTGGCTGTATCGTCGATTCCGGAAGGTTTGATTGGGCCGCACACCCTGATAAGTTCCCGGGTCTTTGTACACCGGATGAAAGTTATCATGGTGTGACATATACCGAGCGCTTCGGCAGGGAGGGTGCTTTTATCACAAAAGCTACTGTTCAGCTTATGCGCGACTTCGGTTCTGTTCAGTCTCCGCATGATGCATTTCTCCTTAACATGGGGCTTGAAAGCCTCTCCGTAAGGATGGCACGTCACTGCGAAAATGCACAGGCGATTGCGGAATTTCTCGAAAAATCCGACAAGGTAGCATGGGGGAATTATCCCGGACTTATCGGTAACATGTACTATGAACTTGCAAAAAAATATATGCCTCACGGCACCTGCGGAGTCGTAAGCTTCGGAGTGAAGGGCGGAAGAGAGGCTGCCGAGAAGTTTATGCGCGCCCTTGAGGTTGCCGCAATAGAAACACATGTTGCGGACGCGCGTACATGCTGCCTTCATCCGGCTTCCACCACTCACAGACAGATGAGCGAGGAGGAGCTTACAGCTGCCGGAGTACCCTCGGATCTCGTCCGTTTTTCCTGCGGTATAGAGAACGTGAACGACCTTATTGAAGACATACAAAATGCACTTGACCATGTTTAAAAAGAGGTAATTCAAGATGCCTATTAAAATCCCGACAGACCTTCCGGCTAAGAAGGTTCTTAACTCTGAAAATATATTCGTCATGACCGAGACGAGAGCGGGTAAGCAGGATATACGTCCGCTTAAAATTCTTCTTCTTAACCTCATGCCGAAAAAGATTGAGACGGAGACGCAGCTTTGCAGGCTACTCGGAAATACTCCTCTTCAGGTGGAGCTTGAACTTGTAATGATGAGCACGCACGTGGCAAGGAATACATCGCAAGACCATATGCTCGCGTTTTATAAGACTTTTCCGGAGATAAAGGATAAGAACTTTGACGGAATGATAATAACCGGAGCGCCGGTTGAACAGATGCCGTTTGAAGAGGTCGAGTACTGGAATGAGCTCTGTGAAATAATGGAGTGGAGTAAAACTCATGTCTGGTCAACATTTCATATATGCTGGGGAGCGCAGGCAGGTCTTTACTATCACTACGGTATAAAGAAGCATGATCTTCCCGAAAAGCTCTTCGGGGTTTTTCCTCACAGGGTTGAAAAGAAAAACTCCATGCTTTTCAGGGGCTTTGATGACACGTTCATGGTTCCGCAATCAAGACATACAACGGTTGACCGTGCCGACATAGAGGCGGTTCCCGAACTCAAGATACTTGCGTCTTCAAAGGAAGCAGGTGTTTATGCTATCTCGATAAAAAAGGGTCGCCAGATATTCATAACCGGGCACTCCGAATATGATGCGGACACTCTTTACAACGAGTACAAGCGCGACCTCGATGCAGGAAAACCCATCAGTGAGCCCGTTAATTATTTTCCGGACGGTAAGGCTACACCGAAGCCCCCGGTTACATGGCGTTCAAGCGCAAACCTTCTTTACTCAAACTGGCTTAATTATTTTGTTTATCAGAATACTCCGTATGATATCGATGCAATCAGAAAAAGTCAGCTGTAAAAATTTTTTAATCAAACCGAAATAAGAAGCAGCAGTTTTGATAAACCGCTGCTTCTTATTTTTTGTAGTCCGTAAAATAATTTTTGATATATCAAAAAGGGCAAAATAAAAGCAATGGAATGTGAAATCCACTGCTTTTTTAACTATGCCTGCTGCTCCTTTAGTTCGTCAAGCTTCATGCGCAGCTTTTTGAAGTCATCATCGGCGAGGGGCTTGTTGTTCGGGTTGCGAAGAAGAGCCGCCGGATGGAAGGTTCCCATCATGAGGATTCCCCCTTTTTGTATGAATTCTCCGTGCTGCTTTGTGACCTTGAAGTCCGGACTTATGAGGCGCTGCGCGGAGATTCGCCCGAGGCATACAATTATCTTCGGGCGTATGAATTTGTATTGCTCACGAAGCCAGTTTATGCATACCTCCTGCTCATCCGGCTGCGGGTCTCTGTTCTGCGGAGGTCTGCACTTGACCATGTTGGAGATATATATGTTTTCCTTTCTCGAAAGTCCTATTTCAAGAAGCATACGGTCAAGCAGCTGACCGGAACGACCCACAAAGGGCTCGCCCTGAAGGTCCTCGTTCTCGCCCGGTCCCTCGCCGACGAACATGACGTCCGCATGCGGGTTTCCGACACCGAAAACAAGATTTGTTCTGGTTTCACCGAGTCTGCATTTATTACACTGTTCACACTCCGCACGGAGCTCTTCAAAGCTGTTATACAATTCAATCGCACCTTTATTTCATGATGAGTTTTATTATAACGTATTATACATCGCTCGGGCAAGTATACTTGTACTCTTTTTTCGCAATTGACGATGTATTTTTATAATGCTACAATCTACTGTGACTTTAAGTGAAATGACAGCTTTATCTGAAAGGACGGATTACAGTGGAGGATAAAAAATACAGAATTATCGAGATAAAAGAGAATATTTTCGCCGACAATAACAAGGACGCGGATGTACTTCGTGCAGAACTGAAAAAGCGCGGCACGTTTTTTCTGAATATCATGTCCTCTCCGGGAAGCGGAAAGACCACAACTCTGACGCAGATTATTCCGCGTCTTGCGGATAAGTACAAGATAGGCGTAATGGAAGCGGATATCGACAGTGACGTTGACGCGGCAACCATAACAAGCATAGGTGCAAAGGCTATTCAGCTCCATACCGGCGGTATGTGTCATCTTACAGCCGAGATGACAAGACAGGGCATAGAGGGTATCGGGGACGAGGATTTTGATTTTCTCATTCTTGAAAATGTGGGAAATCTCGTTTGCCCCGCGGAGTTTGACACCGGCTCAGTAAAAAATCTTACCATACTCAGTGTTCCCGAGGGAGATGACAAGCCTCTCAAGTATCCGCTTATGTATCAGGTGTCGGATCTCCTTGTCATAAATAAGATTGATGTCGCACCTTATTTTACCTTTGACATTGAAAAGTGTAAGGCAAACGCAAAAATGCGTAATCCGGATATTGATATCATCCCTATTTCCGCGAAAACAGGCGAGGGCGTGGATGAGCTCTGCGCGTGGATTGAAAAGGAAATAAAGGCTTGGAAAAATGATTGAAAAGCGTAAGCAATAGTAGTAAAATGTTTACGGAATTTTTCATAGACGAAAGGACAGAGAGATAATGAAGTTTTTGATTGAAACATCAGCAAGACACGTTCACGTTACAAAAGAGGTGCTCAATACACTTTTCGGTGAGGGATATGAGCTTACCGTAAAGAAGGAACTTTCTCAGCCGGGACAGTTCGCTTCAAATGAAAGGGTTGCAGTAATAGGACCTAAGGGTCAGTTCCCCGCAGTATCCATTCTCGGACCGGTTCGCCCCGAAACACAGGTCGAGCTTTCGGCATCCGACGCACGTTCAATCGGTGTTGCCGCTCCCATCCGTGAGTCGGGAGATATCTCAGGCTCAGGTGCCTGCAAGCTTGTGGGACCGAAGGGTGAGGTTGAGATTTCAGAGGGCGTAATCATTGCAAAGCGTCATATCCATGCAACACCTGAGGATGCGGAGGCACTCGGTGTAAAGGATAAGGAAATCGTAAATGTTAAGGTTGACTCCCCTGAACGCTCACTTATCTTCGGTGACGTGGTAGTTCGTGTAAGCCCGAAATATGCCCTTGCCATGCATATTGACACAGACGAGTCGAATGCTGCGGGCGTAGTTCCGGGTATGATGGTTGAAATTATAAAATAATGAGTGAGCTTATCAAAACAATAAAGCTCTATGACAATGACAGTCATGAAAAAGAGTTCACCGCCCTTGTACAGTCCTGCACAAAGAGCGGTGATTTTTTCAAAATAGAGCTTGACCGCACAGCATTTTTCCCCGAGGGCGGCGGTCAGTACGGGGATACGGGTGTGCTTACGTGTGACGGAAGGACTGTTAAGGTATGCGATACTCAAATTGACGGAACGTCGATATATCATCTTACAATGGAAGAAATTCTCCCCGGAACGCAGGTTGAGGGTGCTTTGGATTGGGATAAGCGCTTTTCACGTATGCAGAGTCACAGTGCCGAGCATATCATCTCCGGTCTTATACACAGTACCTTCGGATATGACAACATAGGCTTTCACCTTGGGGATGAGGATGTTACCTGTGACTATAACGGCTCTTTTTCAAAGGAGCAGTTAAAGGATATTGAAAAACGTGCTAACGAAGTTATTTTTTCAAATCTTCCGATAAAGACGGAATATCCGGATGCAAAAGCTTTAAAATCAATTGATTATCGCAGTAAGCTTGACCTTGAGGGTGATGTGCGTATCGTTACCATACCCGGTGTTGACTGCTGTGCATGCTGCGCGCCGCACGTTAAGCAAACAGGTGAGATAGGTCTTGTTAAAATCATTTATACGGAGAAGAGTCACGGCGGCGTTCGCCTGCACATCTGTGCCGGGCACAGAGCCCTTGCCGACTATGATGAAAAACAGGAAAATATCCTTAGAATCATGGACCTTCTGTCTGCAAGACAGTTTGAAACGGCTGACGCAGTTTCAAACCTGCAGAAGGCCAACGGAGACCTCACGTATGAGCTCGGCAAGGCGTCACGTGCCCTTGCACAGGCAAGACTCGACGCAGTTGACAAGGTTTCGGGAAACCTTGTCCTGTTCCTGCAAAACGCCGATACCGAGGCACTCCGTGCTCTCGCAAACGGCGGCAGGGAAAAGTGCGCCGGAGTCTGTGTCGCGCTCACAAATTGTGAAGACGGATACCGTTACATGATAACCTCAAAGGATATTCCTCTTCGCGCTCTTTCGCGCGACTTTAACGCCTGCCTTGTAGGCAGGGGCGGCGGCAAAGACGACATGATACAGGGCGTCTTTGCATCCGAACTTTCAGTGATAGAGGATTTCTTTGAGCACTGGAATTATACGGAGTAATAACATCGAGGTTTGCTTAAAGCAAATCACGGCTGCCTTTTAAGGGAAATTTAAGGTTTGTTGTTTATGGTAGCGGAGCAAAATATAATGTTAAGGGGAAATAACATGCGTAAAAGATACAAATATATAAATATTTTGCTGTCACGTCACTTTGACAGAGTATCTCAAATGCTCTATCATCTTACCGGCAGGGGATATACACACGCATCCATCGGTTTACAGGAAGACAAGAACACTTATTACAGCTTTAATGGTAAGGGCTTCAGGATTGAAAAACCGGCGAGATGGAAAAAGAAAGACAGTAGAGTACAGAAGACGATTTATAAGATAAAAGTTGAAGAACAGGAGTACAAAAAGCTCAAAGAGTATATCAAATCGGTGAAGGATAACCAGGAGCGTTATAAATATTCACCCTTTGGTGTTGTAATGTGTGTTCTTCGTATTCCGTTTAAGATAAAGAACAGATACTTTTGCTCACAGTTTGTTGCAGAAGCATTGAAGGAGTCCGGAATACTGAATACAAAAAAACCGGCAAGTTTATTTTTGCCGAATTCATTCCGTGATTCATTGGATTCACTGAATGTTAAACATGTATGTAATACATAAAACAGGCCTTATTTCAATTTGCAAAGCAAGTTTGAAATAAGGCTTTTTATTTATCTTAATTTTATTTTTTTATGTGGTGTATGTGTAATCAGAGGACCATAACAAGGGTGCCTACGGTTATCAGTACGGCGCCTATTGCGGATTTCACACCGAAATCCTCATGAAGAAATACAAAAGCGAGAATGAGGGTCAGCACGACACTCAGCTTGTCTATGGGTACGACCTTGGATACATCGCCCATTTGTATGGCTTTATAGTAGCAGAGCCATGAGGCACCGGTTGCTATTCCGGACAGAATGAGGAAAATCCAGCTTTTTTTGCTTATTTCAGTTATGCTGCTACCCGTGTTTGTAATAAGAACCATGAGCCATGACATGGCAACGACCACGAGAGTTCTTATAGCTGTTGCGAGGGTCGAGTTTACATCTTCAATTCCTATCTTTGCGAGGATGGAGGTCAGAGCGGCAAAAACCGCTGAGAGTATTGCGAATACTATCCACACTTTTAGCATCTTCTTTCGAGGTGTTATGATTTTACGATAAATTTTTCTTTCCTCATTATAGCATCATAAAATGCGGCTATCAAGGGTCGGGCGGGAGCGAAGCGCACGCGTACCTCGAACCTGTTCGAGTCCACTCTAAAAAAGCGCACAAAAAAAGAGAACAGGAAAACCTGTTCTCTTAAATGGCGCGCCCGGAGGGACTCGAACCCCCGACCTACTGGTTCGTAGCCAGTCACTCTATCCAGCTGAGCTACGAGCGCACATCTGATTTTTGCCCCTCAAATATATTACCACAACAGAAGTCAAAATGCAACACTAAAAAAATGTTCTGAAAGGGAGTATAATAAATGAGGAATAATACGGGGGCGTAACTCCCGCACTTTAAAAGGAGAAGAGATATGAACAAGGAGCTTACAGCGGGTCCGCTTCTCAACGAAAACGGACACCTTTGTGAATGCGGATACGCAAAAAAACTCATAAAGGAATACGACAGAAGCGCAATAAAGGCACCCGGATTCCGTATCAAGGAATGGGATTATTATCTTATAACCACAAATGATTTTGCCATTGCAATGACGGTTGACGACAATTCATATATGGGACAGGAAAGCGCGTCGGTTCTTGATTTTACCGGCGAACCGTGGGAGCATACCGCCGGTGTTATGAAGTTTTTCACAAACGGAAAGGTAGGACTTCCCCCGACCTCTGAAAAGGGAGATTCATGCTACAATTCAAAGCAGGTTAAGCTTAACTTTATAAACGACGGAAAGACCCGTCATCTCACCTGTGATTATAAAAAGTTTGACGGAGAAAATGACCTGATGGTTGACATAACTCTTTCTGACTTTCCGGAGGAATCCATGGTCATCGCAACACCGTGGAAGGATCATCCTAAGCATTTCTACTACAATCAGAAAATCATAGGGATGAAAGCAAGAGGTACTGCGACATTTCGCGGTAAGACCTACACCTTTGATGAGACGAACAACGCATACGGTCTTCTTGACTGGGGACGCGGGGTGTGGACGTATGACAATACATGGTTCTGGGGAGCGGGTCAGACAGAGCTTCCGGGAGGACATATTTTCGGCTTCAACATTGGTTACGGGTTCGGAGACACCTCCGCGGCTTCCGAAAATATGCTTTTCTATGACGGAAAAGCGCACAAGCTTGATTTGGTATCCTTTAACATTCCCGAAAAGGAAGACGGAACGGATGACTTTATGAGTCCGTGGACCTTTACATCCAGCGACGGAAGATTTGAGATGGATTTTGCTCCGATTCTCGACCGTGCCGCCAATGTAACCGTAGGACCTCTCGGCTCCGACCAGCATCAGGTATTCGGTCGCTTTACGGGAAAAGCCGTACTTGATGACGGAACGGTTATTGAGGTAAAGGATATGCTTGGATTTGCGGAAAAAGTAAGGAACAAATGGTGATTGTCCCTAAAACGAAAATTTAAAACAGAAGAAAAGAAGTGTTTTGATGAAGCTTACATTTTGCGGTGCCGCACATGAGGTTACCGGAAGTTGTTATTTTCTCGAGGTAAATGACAAAAAAATTCTTATTGACTGCGGGTTGGAGCAGGGCGCCGATGTTTATGAGTCCGGAGAAATTCCTGTTGCCGCAGGGGAAATCGACTATGTATTTTTAACACATGCACATATTGATCATTCCGGAAAGCTGCCGCTTCTGTCGGCACAGGGCTTCCGAGGAATTATTTTCTCAACGGGTGCGACATACAACCTGTGCAGTATAATGCTGAGGGACAGCGCGCATATCCAGGAGTTTGAAGCGGAGTGGAAAAACAGAAAGAACAAGAGAGCGGGAAAGGAAGAATACGTTCCGCTGTATACGATAGACGATGCAATTGCAGCCCTCAAACTTTTTCAGCCTTATAACTACGGCGAAATGATTTCGGTTTGTGACGGAGTTCAGATAAGATTCGTGGATGCCGGACATCTTCTCGGCTCTTCGAGTATTGAGATTTTTCTCACTGAAAACGGTATTTCAAAGAAGCTTGTTTTTTCAGGGGACATAGGAAATACCGATCAGCCGCTTATAAACGACCCGAAGTATATCACCGAGGCCGATTACGTTGTAATGGAGTCTACCTACGGAGACAGAGCGCACGGAAAAAGACCTGATTATGTAAAGGATCTGGCGCAGATTATCCAAAAGACCTTTGACCGGGGAGGAAATCTTGTTATTCCTTCTTTTGCCGTAGGAAGAACGCAGGAGATGCTTTATTTTATAAGGCAGATAAAGGAGCAGGGTCTTGTAAAAGAGCACGGGGATTTCAAGGTGTATGTGGATAGCCCGCTTGCGATTGAGGCGACGAACATCTACAGCAACTGTGACAGACAATACCTTGACCCTGAGACTCTTTCGCTTATCGAAAAGGGAATCAACCCTATTGAGGTTTCAAACCTGAAGCTTGCCGTAACGTCGGAAGAGTCGAAGGCGATAAACTATGATATGGAGCCGAAGGTCATCATTTCCGCAAGCGGCATGTGCGAGGCCGGACGTATAAAACACCACTTAAAGCACAATCTCTGGCGCAGCGAGTGTACGATTCTGTTTGTGGGATATCAAGCTGTAGGAACGCTCGGACGCAGTATTGTCGACGGCGCCGAAAGGGTAAAGATATTCGGCGAGGAAATAGAGATATGCGCGGAGATAGACGTTCTCGGCGGCGTATCCGGCCACGCAGACATAAACGGGCTTATGACGTGGATAAAGAGCTTTGAAACAAAGCCTAAGCATGTATTTGTATGTCACGGTGACGACGGCGTGTGTGACAGTTTTGCAGCCAAGGTTCACAATGAGCTGGGACTGGAAGCCTTTGCCCCTTATCCGTATGCAAAGGTTGACCTTGTTGCGGATACTATTCTGTCAGAAGGAAACAGCAGGAAAATCGAGAAGAAGGTACCCAACGGAAATATCAGTCCAAACAGTTCGTTTGGCCGCCTGATACTTGCGGGACAGCGTTTGCAGCAGGTTATCAAGCACAACGAGGGCGGCGCGAATAAGGACCTTGCAAAGCTTGCAGATCAGATTCTCGCCCTTTGTGACAAGTGGGACAGATAAGAGTGTATTCGAAAACTTTCCGTGTAACAAACAGCAAAAAAGAAAAATGTTATAAGATGTAATTTATAAAATCACCCCTTCATACATTTGTATGAGGGGTGGTTTTTTGAAAATAATAGGTATAACAGGAACCAACGGTAAAAGCTCAACGGCGCAATTTATATATGATATGTTAAAAGGCATGGGACGTAAGGTCGGCATCATAGGGACTCTCGGAATTCTTTATGATGATATGTTTTTTGATGTCGGCCTTACGACGCCGCCGCTTGAGACGATAAAATATCATATGGGATATATGGAGAAGAGCGGCGTCGAATACCTCGTGCTCGAGGTATCGTCCCATGGCCTTATGCAGAATCGTGTAAAGGGGCTTGAATTTGACGTCGGGGTGTTTACGAATCTTTCGAGGGATCATCTTGATTATCATAAGACGTTTGAAAATTACAAGGCGGCAAAGCGAAAAATACTGGATATGTCTAAGTCAATGGTATTCAATGCAGATGACCCGGTCGGAGAGGAATTCTTCCATGACTATGCAAAGAAAAATCTTCCTTTTGCAAACATAAGCGCGATCTGTACGTGTACGGATATAAGCGCGGAAAATATTGAATTGTCGCCAAACGGCACGGATTTTCTCATGAACTTTTTTGAAACGAAAACTCATGTTCATGTTCCGGTAATAGGAAGATTTACTGTTTACAATGTGATGTCCGCCATGGCTGTGCTTCATATGCTGGGCTTCGGGTTTGACGAAATAATAGATGCGGTTACGGAAATAAAGCCGGTGCGCGGCAGGGCACAGATACTTAATCTTAAAACAGATTATACGATAATGATAGACTTTGCTCACACGCCGGATGCACTGATGAATATTTTGACAACCGTTCGGGAAATACATGACGGGAGAATCATCACGCTGTTCGGCTGCGGCGGCGAGCGGGACCGTACCAAGCGCCCTCTGATGGCGGAGGTTGTATCAAGGTATTCGGATTTTATTTATTTTACCTCCGACAATCCGCGCAATGAGGATCCTCTGCAGATAGTCATGGACGTTTTGCCGGCGCTTTGCGAGGGCGGAAAGCCATACAGAATTATTCTTGACCGAGAGAAGGCAATAGTAAAGGCGGTCAATATGCTGCTTCCGGGAGACCTTTTGTTGCTTGCGGGAAAGGGTCACGAATGTTATCAGATACTGGGCGATGTAAAATTCCCGTTTAATGAAGAAAAAATTGTAAAAAAAGCCTTGAATTTTTAAGACATAGGGGGTATAGTATATGTGTTGTTAGCACTCGGACATAAAGAGTGCTAACAACACATAATTTTGTATAAATACACGAAATGCCGTTTGGGAGGGTATACATCGCCGGACGGCAGGACGTATCAAAAAATATCAGAGGTGTTTATCATGGCAAAAAAACAGTTTAAGGCAGAGTCGAAAAGGCTGCTTGACCTTATGATTAATTCCATTTACACGAACAAGGAAATATTCCTTCGTGAGCTTATCTCAAATGCATCGGATGCGATGGACAAGCTTTATTACAAGACCCTGACTGACAATATCGGCGGTCTTTCAAGGTCGGATTTTTTCATCTTTATTGACAGGGATGAAGAAAATAAGAAGCTCACCATATCCGATAACGGTATCGGTATGACTAAGGAAGAGCTTGAGCAGAACCTCGGTACTATCTGTAAAAGCGGCTCCGGCATCTTTAAAAATGATGAACTGTCGGATGAAAAGGCTGCCGAGGACATAGATATCATCGGTCAATTCGGTGTAGGCTTCTACTCTGCGTTTATGGTTGCGAAGAAGGTTGAGGTTGTAAGTAAGGCTTACGGTGCAGATACCGCATACAAGTGGGTATCCACCGGAGCGGACGGTTATACAATCACGGAGACAGAACGCGACGGTCACGGCACAACGATAACCTTGACCCTCAAGGATGATACCGAGGATGAGAAATACTCACGTTTTACCTCCGAGTATGAGATAAGGAGCCTTGTAAAGCAGTACTCCGATTACATCCGTTACCCCATAAAGATGATGACTACAAGTCACGAGCTTAAGGAGGGGACAGAGGATGAGTATGAGGATATCCAAAAGGAGGAAACCCTCAACACCATGACTCCTATCTGGAAAAAGAACAAGAATGAGGTAAAGCCGGAGGAGTACAATCAGTTTTATAAGGATACATTTTATGACTACACGGATCCTCTTCGCGTAATTCACTCGTCTACGGAGGGTGCGGCAACGTACAATGCACTTCTCTTCATACCGGGCAGAGCGCCGTTTAACTACTACAGCAAGGACTTTGAAAAGGGGCTCCGACTTTATGCATCGGGCGTTCTTATCATGGAAACCTGCAAGGACCTTTTACCTGATTACTTCAGCTTTGTACGCGGTGTGGTTGACTCGGCCGACCTCTCGCTTAACATCTCACGTGAGATGCTGCAGCAGGACAGGCAGGTAAGCGTTATAGCAAAGCATCTTGAGAAAAAGATAAAGAGCGAGCTTCTCTCCATGCAAAGAAATGACCGTGAGAAATATGAGGAATTCTGGAAGCAATTCGGTATGCAGATAAAGTTCGGTGTTTATCAGAGTTTTGGTATGAACGTTGAAACACTTAAAGACCTTCTCATCTTCTATTCATCGTTTGAGTCGAAATACACAACACTTGAAGAATACGTATCACGTATGAAGGATGATCAGAAGTATATTTACTATGCATGCGGTGAATCCGTTGACCAGATTTCAAAGCTTCCTCAGGCAGAGCGTATCCTTGATAAGGGATATGAGATTCTCTATCTCACGGAAGATGTCGATGAATTTGCCCTCAAGACAATGCAGGCATACGACGACAAGGAAATCCGTTCCGTATCAGATGATGATCTCGGAATAGAGTCTGATGAGGATAAGGAAAACGTCAAGAAGCTTGATGAGGACAACAAGGAATTGTTTGACTTCATGAAGGAGGCTCTCGGCGACAAGGTTACGGCTGTACGTGCTTCCGGAAGACTTAAGTCTCACCCCGTATGTATCTCGACAGAGGGCGGTATTTCTCTTGAGATGGAGAAAGCGCTTTCAAATCAGCCGGATATGGCAAACAGAATCAAAGCACAGAAGGTTCTCGAGGTTAACACAAATCATAAGATTTTTAAAACGATTACCGAGCTTTTCAAAACGGACAGGGAAAAGGTAAAAACATATACCGAGCTTCTCTACAATCAGGCTCTTCTCATAGAGGGAATGCCGATTGAGGATCCGGCAGCTTTTGCAAATTCAATTTGCGAGCTTATGTAATCCTTAAAAATCATTCTGATTTCTGACCGGATTTTCTCTGAAAAAATCCGAATAAAATCTGATTTTTCTTTTGCTTTTTCGTGTGAAAAAAGCGTGGTTTTTGAGAGTGATTTTACCCTGATTTTTCGGGTAAATCGGAAAATTCAAAAAAAATGAAAAAATGGGCCATTGAGCGGACTTAACGACCGTTCGATGGCCTTTTTTTGCCGTTCATACTTTTTTTGTCTTCTTTTGGCCTCGAAAAGTATTCTATATATAGAGGGGTTTTTACGAAGGCCCCCGAGAAAAAAGGAGGATTTTTATGAAATCAATCACACTTACCGGAAGGCTTACGGCAGACCCTGAGGTGAAGGCTGTCGGAGACGGCAACATGAAGGTTGCAAATTTTTCGCTGGCAAACAATGACTCGGATAAAACCGACGGAGAATTCTACGAGGTTTGTTGCTGGGACAAGCTTGCGGTGTTCGCGGAAAATTATCTGAAAAAGGGAAACCGTATTCTCGTAAACGGTACATTTAACAATGAGAAGTATCTCGATAAGGAAGGCAAGCCTCGCGTGAGGTTCAAAATCACGGCTTACAAGGCGGAATTCGCCGAGTAAGGAATAACCATGCTTAAAAAGCGGTCGTTGTCCTCCATGCACCCCAATGCAAATAACTGAGACCAGGCTATGGTCACTTGCACTTTATTTTTTACAAACCCCCTATCATTTTGTCAACGGCCGCTTTTTAAATTTTCATTTTCAAAGATTTGATTTTTGGGCTAAAGGAGAATTATCAACATGAAAAAGAAGAAATCGGTGCGTATACTCTGCGCGCTGACAGTATTTATGCTGTTTATTTCAGGAGTTATCATTCGAGCTTCGGCGGAGTCTGTATCCGTCGGAGGCGGAGGATATGTAAATCTGCAAAATTATTGTGACGAGGGAGCAGGCTCGTATTCGACCACAAGTGAAAAGGCGTATATTTATGAAGAGCTTGACGGTACGCGTATGTATATGCGTATGCTTTATTTGTCCGATTCAAATAAAGGGGAGCCGAAGACCGACGATTCCGGGCTTCCGATGTGGCTCTATTGCGTTGAGTACGGCGCGGATATTTTTTCATACATAGAGCGCACGGCGGAAGCCACGGAAAGCAGCACGTACTGGAATACGATGAGCGCGGGGCAGCGTGAGGGTATCATGCTCGCCACTACCTACGGATTTCCGAACAGCAACCTCGGCATGTCTGCCGCGGATGCCTACGCTGCCACTCAGGCGCTCATCTGGGAATTCCAGACGGGCATACGGTCTTCGGCAAAAAGTGACGTAAAACAGGCGGTCACCTACAAAGGCACATATCTTGACGCAAATACAATGACGGATATCCTGACATATAGGTCTACCGGAGCCGAAAAACGCGGAATGACGGCGTACAGAAATCTGGTGTCAAAAGTATTCTCACACGGAAAAATGTCCGACTTTTCAGGGTCTAACGTGCTTCTTAAGTATGATAAAAAGGACAAGCTTTACAAGGCGGAGTTAACTGATAAAAACGGTATGCTTGCAGAGTGTGACATATATTGCGAGGGCTCGGGGCTCAAAGCTTCAAGGTCCGGTAACACACTTTATCTTTCGTCCGACAGGCTTATCTCGGACGTTAAAGTCTTGATGAAGAAAAAACTGCCGAATACATCGCCGCAGAATCTGGTTGTCATGTTGCCTAAAACCGACGGACAGGTGACTATACTGGGAAATGCCGCCCCCACGGTAGCGGAACGCATTTCGGTTACCGCTGACTTTACGAGCAAAACACAGCAGATTTCCGTTTATAAAAAGGGTGAGATTCTCAAGTGCTTTACGGATGGGGAGATTCATACTCCTGTTTATGAAATGGGGTATCTCTCAGGTTGTGTCGTAGATGTTTACGCTGCCGCGGAAATACGCAACACGGACGGTTCTCTGCTTGTGGCAAAGGATGAACTGGTTGACACGGTGACAACAAATGCGGAGGGACCTGCCATGACAAAGCCGCTCTATGACGGAGAGTATTATCTTCGTGAGAGAACGACACCGAAGGGATATATAAGAGCAACGGCGGATGCGCCTGTTTCTCTTTACGATGACGGTGAGGTCATACTTGAAAACTCGAGAGTAAGGTACAGTCTCTCATTTTCAAAGGTTCTGCTGAATGACGGAAAGATAAGCGAGGGACAGTTCGAGCTTTTGAAGCAGGTTTCGTTTGGCGTGTACAATTCGGAGCCTATAGAAAATCTGCCTGCGGATTCATTGCTTGAAATAATAAGGGTTTCCCCTGACGGGAAGTTTTATATGAGTGTAGATCTTCCGTTCGGACATGAATATTATCTTAAAGAGATTTCGACTGCGCAGGGGTATACATTGTCGAACGAAAAATACCCCTTGAAGGTGTTCGCGAGCGAGGGAAATGAGGCCTTTGAGAATACTATACTCAGGATGTTCGCAAACGCGGATGAAGCCATACCCAATGAGATGATACCTGTCAGTATAGAAAAGCCGGAGGTTGGGCTCACTGGAGGAACGCCTGCGGATTTCAGCAAGCCCGGTCCCATAACATATGACCCGTCTTCCGAAAAAATTGATTTTTACCTGGCGTCAGGCCTTTGCTCCGTATTTGTACTTGCAATAATACGCAAGAAGTTGTAAAATTTTCTGTAATTGAATTTTGCATTATTATGTAATTTAGTAAGGGGACCGAATTCATGAAAGTAATTTACAACGACGGAACAGTTGCAGAGTGTCCGAAGGAGGAAGAACTCCACGTAATAAGACACACGGCTGCGCATATCATGGCTCAGGCGATAAAGAGGCTTTGGCCGCAGGCAGATTTTGCTTACGGACCTGCAACGGACAAGGGCTTTTATTATGATGTTGACCTCGGTGACACAAAGCTCACGGACGAGGATCTTCTCGCAATAGAAAAAGAGATGAAGAAGATTACCAAAGAAAATCTTCCCATAAAGACATATACGCTTCCCCGTGAAGAGGCAATAAAGCATATGGAGGATCACCATGAGACCTATAAGGTTGAGCATATCGGCGACCTTCCCGAGGATGCTAAGATAAGCTTTTACTCACAGGGTGAGTACGTTGACATGTGCGTAGGTCCCCACTTAACGTATACCAAAGGGCTCAAGGCCTTCAAGATAACCGGTCAGTCCGGTGCATATTGGAAAGCAGATAAAAATAACAAGATGCTTACACGTATCTACGGAACGGCATTCGCAACGCAACAGGAGCTTGATGACCACATGAAGCTTCTTGAGGAGGCCGAGCGCCGCGACCACAGAAGAATAGGCAAGGAGATGCAACTCTTCATGATTTGCGAGGAGGGTCCGGGCTTCCCGTTCTTCCTTCCGAACGGTATGGCTTTGAAGAATGCACTTATTGACTACTGGAGAGACATCCACTACAGAGAAAATTACGTAGAGGTTTCTACTCCGCTTATCATGAACAGAAAGCTCTGGGAGACAAGCGGACATTGGGATCACTACAAGGACAATATGTACGCAACAAAGATTGATGATGAGGACTACTGCATAAAGCCCATGAACTGTCCGGGCGGCGTTATGGTCTATAAGAGTCAGCCGCATTCGTACAGAGAGCTTCCGCTTCGTGTGGGTGAGCTCGGACTTGTTCACAGACATGAGCTTAAGGGTGCGCTTCACGGACTTTTCCGTGTACGCTGCTTTACGCAGGATGACGCGCATATTTTCATGACCCGTGACCAGATAACCGAAGAGATAATGAACGTAGTTCATCTTATAGATGAGGTTTATAAGAAGTTCGGCTTCAAGTATTTTGTTGAGCTTTCGACAAGACCAGAGGATTCTATGGGCTCGGATGAGGACTGGGAGGCTGCGACAAACGGTCTTAAGGGTGCTCTTGAAAAGCTCGGTATGGATTATATCATCAACGAGGGTGACGGAGCATTCTACGGACCGAAGATAGACTTCCACCTTGAGGACTGTCTCGGACGTACATGGCAGTGCGGTACCATTCAGCTTGATTTCCAGATGCCGCTCAACTTTGACCTTGAGTATATCGACACGAACGGACAGCCGCAGAGACCTATAATGATTCACCGTGTATGCTTCGGCTCTATCGAGCGTTTCATAGGAATCATCACCGAGCATTTTGCGGGCAAATTCCCTGTATGGCTTGCTCCGACACAGGTAAAGGTTCTTCCTGTTTCCGAAAAGACTCTTGATTACTCAACGGAGGTCTATGAAAAGCTCAAGGCTCTCGGTATACGTGTCGAGCTTGACGACAGAAACGAGAAGATAGGCTACAAGATTCGTGAAGCACAGCAGGTTGCACGTGTCCCCTATATGCTTGTTCTCGGACCGAAAGAGTCTGAGACGGGCATGGTATCCGTACGTATGCGTGATACGGGCGAAACAGAGGTTATGCCTCTTGAGGCCTTCATCGAGAAGCTTCTCGGTGAGATAAAGGACAGAACATAAAAATTTGTATATCTTATTAAAACAATCACCTCAAAACACTAGGTTTTGAGGTGATTTCTTATAGTTATATTTATCAGTCTTTAAATTCAAGCGGCATACACTCAAACGGTAAATCTTTATCGGGAACAATTTTGCCGTCCTTCACAGTAACTTCATACGGAATATCATTTTCTTCGCACCACTTTGAAAGTTGCTCTATCTCGCGGCGGTAGAGGAACTGATCCCATTCACCTTTTACTATTTTACCGAGAATTTTTGGTGTTTCAAAAAGAGTCTGAATAAAATCAATATATTCGCACGGATCTTCCCGGTTAATCTTTGCAAAAGCTTCATTTGCAGCTTCTGAGTTCAACCCATTTATGAATGCAACTTCAATTTTATTGACATCAATTTTAGGTAATTTTAAGTATTCTGATTTTTTCTTGTCATCAATCTCATCTTCATCATAAATTTTATGATTTTTCGGATTCATAAAATAGAGACGGGGTTTAAAGAGATTCGGATAATCTTCAACATAGCAAAAGAGATTAACAAGATCCACCTGTTTTCTTGCCTTGATTTCACGAATTAGCTTTTTCCTGTTTCTATTTATTTTTTCTCCGTACTCTTTGGCAAGTTCCTTGCCGTTTGATAAAGTTGAGGAAAAAACAATTTCATACGGGAAATGGTTCTCTTCACACCATAAAGCGGCTCGTGAATATATGGCCTCGTCCATAATATCAAACCATTCTTTCTCAACATCTCTTCCGAGATATTCATAAAAAGCGTTTGCTTCCGTAAGGTCGTGAAAAAAGGCTGAAAAGATATCAGGATCTGCATTTTCAACTTCTTTCGCGTTTTTAATAACGATACTTGAATTCAAACTATGAATAAAATCTAATTGAAGTTTATATATGTCAACTTTAGGAATCATAATACATTTTTTTTTCTGAAAATCATCCATTTCATCCATGCAATGAATTTCGAAAGTCTCAGGATTTAACATATAGTAAGGAGACTTTCCATAGTTTGAATATGTCTCCATATATCCAATTAAGTTTACAAGATTAATTTTTTTCATTTGTTTATCCTCAAAAAGTAATTGTTCCACCAAACCATATATGGAAAGTGTGTGTATGGTCATGGTAGTGACCATACTGTCCGGATTTATGAACTTCAGGTGCTCCCCAAATTCCAATACTTTCAGCTAAATATCTTGCATGTCTTTGTGAAAATGTATAAATACCATAGTGTGTACTTTTTGCATAATTTTTTACATCTGTTTCTGTTCCTCGTACATATTTTTTAGAGTGGAGTAGATTATTTATTGCTGAAAGACAGTTAAGTGATGCCAGTGCTTCGAAATAATCCATTTTATAATGGTGTTTTTTCAAAACTCCACTTTCATCCACATAAGCCATTTGATAAACTTTTTCACGCTCTGGATACTTTGACTTGACATCGGATAATTTTTTTGTTTTTCTTTTTTTGATGTAGAGGCTTCATATATTATATTTACGACCATTCCCGCAAGCACAATAACGCCAATAACGCAAAGACCTACCAATAAACCTTCAAGCAACACCCAGCCAATACCTGGAACAAAAAGAGAACTTATTGCTGAAGCAACATAAACACCACTTCCTAAAGCAACTGCTTCTCTACCATCCTTATCACTGTTCATAACGGGGTTATTCATGCAATATGCATAAACATTATCTCTTTTTGTTGATTGTTTAGCAGAATGGTATTCGTCAGCGTTTAAGAATCTACCGGTTTCAGGGTCATAGTATCTTGACTGAAGGTAGTAAAGACTTGTATCTGTGTCATAGTAGTAACCACGGTAACGGAACGGATTAAGATTTCTTATTCCATCCTCATTGTAAGTATACGTAATATTTCCAAAACTTGCGAGTCTTCTTCCGAAATTCCATGTAAGGGCATTTCCTCTATATGTCAGAGGGTTACCCACATCATCATACGCTATAGTCTGTCCGTTAAAGGATGTCAGCTTATCAGCCCACACGGTATCATAACCGAAAGAAGATGTTTCGTTTTCTTTCAGTGTATATGGTTTTGTTCCGTCATCCGCTGTAGAGACAGTATATTCCTTTTTTATGAGAATATTTCCACGGACATCATACGTATACTCCCACTTGGTATCGTTATTTTCTACCGCTGTGAGCAAAGAATTATATATAAATTTATCAAAAACACCAATTTCATGTCATTTTCTAAAAAGTTGATTGTCATTTTGTGGAAAGTATACAAAAAAGCAGCTGATGACGGAATGTCATCAGCTGACTATATATTAAATATAAGATTTTATTTAAGAACAAAGCATAGCCACCCGTTGCTCTCTTTACGCTCAACAACGGTGAAGCCGTATTCGTTGAAGGCGGCGGTGACATCTTCTTCACGTGTCTCGATTATACCGCTTACTATGAAGATACCGTCGGGCTTCATAAACCGGCGGGCATTTTGGCAGAAAAGAATGATTATGTCCGCAACTATGTTTGCAACAACTATGTCATACGTGCCCGTGATTTTTTCTGTCATGTCTCCGCAGTGGATTTTGTACTGCGGCTCGGTGAAGCCGTTGAGAATTCCGTTTTCGGTTGCTGTTTTTGCCGCGATATCACTTATGTCGACGCCTTCCGCCTCGGATGCACCGAGAAGAAGGGCTGAGAGCGCGAGTATGCCGCTTCCGCACCCGAGGTCGAGAACAGACTCGCCTCCGAGGATACGCTCCGAGAGAGCGCTGAGACAGAGTTTTGTGGTGTCGTGTGTTCCTGTTCCGAACGCAAGACCGGGCTCGATATACAGAACCCTGCGATCCGTGTCAACTACACGTTTTGAGATGTCGGGCATGATGAGAAGCCTATCACCTATTTCCATAGGCTCAACATATTTTTTCCAGTTGTTTTGCCAGTCCTCTTTTTCACAGATCAGTATTTCCGTTTCGTATTTTATTCCGGACGCGTCAAGACGATCCTTTAAAAAAGCGACAGCCTCGGCAGGATTCATCTCCGGCTCAAGATATATATGTATATACCCGATATCTCTGTCTTTTTTGAGAAGATCCTCATCTATAAGGTCGATATGGGCAATCTCCATAGTCTCTTCCTCAAGAGTTCTGTAATCCTCGACGTAAAAACCGTATGGAACAGTCATGCCTGCAATACTCTCGGCGAGCTCAAGTGAGTCTGCCGGGAGTTTTATTTTTATCTCTGTCCATGCGGTGTCGCCGCCGAAGTCGATATATGCGTTGTTTTCTTCATTTGCGGTTGTATTACTCATCTGCGTCCTCACTTAACAGTTCAGCCTTCGGCTTTATTTCCGTTCGTCCGTGATTGTATACCTTTATGTCGTCAAGAGCCCATTGACGTCCGCTGAAGGTGCCGGCGTCAATCTCTCCGGTTATCTCAGAAAATTCGTATATCTTTGCGTCAAGCTCATCCAGCGCAGAAAGAATCATTGCTTCGGTAAACATGGGTCTTACCGCAGAGCCGAATTCCGGGCTTCCGTGGTGAGAGAGGAGCATGTGCTCAAGGAGACGTATCTTTTCATCAGGCGTTCCTATTTCTTCTCCGCACTTTCTGACCATCATTGCACCGCGTACTAAGTGTCCTATAAGGTTTCCGTCTACGGTGTATTCACTTGCAAGACCTAAGGAGTTTGCGTCCATTTCCACGGTTTTTCCGATATCGTGCAGGCTTGCTCCCGCGAGAAGGAGGTCCCTGTCTACAAGGGGATACACACTGCAAACGGCATCCGCCGTCTTCATTATCGAAAGAGTATGGTAAAGGAGTCCGCCGCGCATAGCGTGGTGGAGTTTTACTGCGGCAGGAAAGTAAAGAAGCTTTTTACGGTTGTCCTCGTATACCTTAAGACAGATGTTTTTGAGATCCTCATCCTTGAATCTGCAGAACATGGTACATATCTCGGCAAACATATCCTCACATCTGTACTCTGCGGTACGTACAAGATCCTCAACGTCAATGCAGTCTGTCGGAACGATTGCACGTATGAGTTCGATGCGGAGCTGTGTGGTTCCTTTGAAGTCATTAAGTGTGCCGCGAACCTTTACAACCGAGTTCTGAGGAAAGTCCGGTGTTGTGCCGTCAACGTAGTCCCAGTACTTTCCGTTTATTTCTCCGTCCTTGTCGGAAAGGATGATATCCAGGTATTTGCCTCCCTTTGTTGAGGTTTTTACCTCTGCTTTTTTTACCAATGCAAAGCACTCGACTTTGTCATTAGGGAGCGATTTAAAATTCATAACTTATGTCACCTCTGCTGAAAATGATAACAAAGGAAGGGATAACTGTCAATTAAAAGGACAGAATAAAAACGAATGTGGAAGGGTGGCGTGAATTTTGTCAAAGCTTTCGGAAAATATGCGTAAAACAAGGAAAATATACAGGCGATGTAAGCAGTCGCAGACGCCGCAGACCGGTGTGTACGAATGGTTGTGCGACAACTATTATCTCTATGAGAGCGAGGCAAGGTGGACAAGGGAAGAAATGCGCCGTATAAAGCCGTCGCACCTCTGTGAAAAAGGAAAAAGACTTCATGAGATATGCTCGGAAATCGTAGAGAAAAAAAGAAGCATTTCAGACGGAGCTGTTACGGAAAAACTGAAAAACAGTACTTTAAGTACCTGCGAAATTGACGCGTTTCCTGTATTTTACAGGAAACGATTGCTCCGTGAAATATTTGAGAGTATAAAAGGCGGGGACTGTGAAAGGAACCGTGAAAAAATTTCATATGCGACCGTAGAACTTCGTGCTTTACGAAACCTTGATGCCCATAAGCTTTCTGAGGAGATAAGCCCCCTGACCCCGGGGCTTACGGCGGAGCCGGGCGGTGTGTATCCGCGTATGACCGCGGGTACACGCGCAGAGTACAGAAGCCGGATAGCAGAGCTTGCAAGGCAGGAGCATGTCGGGGAAACGGAATATCTGGAGCGGTGTCTCTGCCTTGCAAAAAAGGAAAACAAACATATCGGCGAATATCTCGGGTTTGACTCCGATAACCTGATACGAGGAAAGCTGTTTGTTTTCCTGAAGCTGCTTGTGACTGCGGTTCTCTGTCTCTGCGTATTTTTAATCTCCGGCTCCGCCGCCCTTGCCACAGTGGCATTTCTGCCCCTGTGGGCGTTTGTTTATAAGGCGGTAAGCATCCTTGAGAGAAAAAGTGTAAGGGCAGCACCGGTTCTCAGAATGAAGAAGGATGACAAAAGTGTAAAAGAGGCAAAGGTTATAATCGTAATTCCAACCCTTATTCCACACAGAAACGAGTTTCCTTCCTTTAAGGAGCATCTCAAAGGAATATGCAGCTCGTATGAGTATGACGAAAAAGCCGATGAAAACATAAGTATATGCATACTTGCCGACTTTAATTCCGCAAAGCAGGAAGCTCTTTGCGAGGATGACGATAAGTTATCCGATTTCGGTGAATTTATAGAGGATCTTAACAATGAGTACGGAAATCATTTTACGGGCCTTGTAAGAAAAAGGTCGTATTCAAAAACACAGGGTGAGTTTACCGGACGCGAGAGAAAACGCGGAGCCATAGAGGATTTTACAAGGTTTATTTATGAGGGATGCGCGGACTTTGTCGGGGTATACGGCACCGTGAAAAATCTTGAGGATACCGAATTTTTTATGATTCTGGACAGTGACACAGATCTGCCCTTTGATTCCCTTACGGAGCTTATCGCATGTGCTGTTCATCCCGTGAACAGGAAAAGATACGGTGTGTTCTCGCCGGTGGTAAGGACAAAGCAGTCCGTTTGCGGAACGACTCGTTTTACGAAATATTTTTCGGGAAACGGTGGTGTAAGCTCTTACAGCGGGACACTTAAGGAACTTTATCAGGACTATACCGGAAGCTCCGTGTTTTGCGGAAAGGGTCTTGTCAATTCACGCCTTTTACATGAGAAACTCACCGGAGTTTTTAAAGAGGAAACTGTCCTCAGTCATGACATACCCGAGGGTGAAATACTCGTGACAAAATTCGTCTCTGATACGGAAATTGCCGAGGGCTTTCCGAAGACAGAGATATCTTATTTTAAGCGGCTCGACAGGTGGATTCGCGGAGATATACAAAATATCGCACTTGTTTTTGACAGAACGGAAAAAGACGGTCAAAGCACAGTAAGGCTTTCTCCTGTGTCAAGGTACAAGCTGCTTGAAAATATCAGGAGAGCCGTAACCCCCGTACTTCAGCTTGTAACGCTTTTTACCGGAAGCATTGTTTACGGCTTAAATCCGACTTCTTTTTTTCGAACATCTGTCCTGTCATGTGTAATAGTAATTTTGTCGCTGGACGGACCCTATGAGATTTTTCTTCTCGGTCAGCGAGCCTTTGTCTGCCTTCGTGCTGCGATAAAGGCGCTTGTCCGCAGGTTCATAACACATAAAAATATGCTTTCGTGGACGACTGCCGCTGGCTCGGAGGCCCTGAGTGATAAGACCTTAAGGAAAAATATTCTTTTTCTTTTTCCGGGAACGCTTGCCGGAATTATTTTGCTTCTTCTCCCCGGCATGGCAAAGCTATTCGGTGCGTTCTTTGTAATGAACATTTTCTTTTCCCGCTTTACGGCACAACCTGCTTCAGGGCATGAAAATATCGGCTTTTCCGATGAAAAAAAGCTTTACGAATATGCAAGGGATACGTGGCATTATTATGAAAGCTTTGTCGGAAAAACCGACAATTATCTTCCGCCGGACAATATGCAGGAAACACCTGTATACCGTGTAGCACACCGTACATCGCCGACCAATACGGGTCTTTATATGCTTTGTGTTCTTGCGGCATGTGATTTCGGATTTATCAGCAGAGATGAGCTGTGTGAGAGGCTCGAAAGCACCGTGGATACGGTAGAACGACTAAAAAAATATCGCGGAAATCTGTATAACTGGTATGACACAAAAACACTTGCCGTACTGAAGCCTGAGTATATCTCCACCGTTGACAGCGGAAATTTTCTCTGTATGCTGACTGCACTTAAAGAGGGCTTGCGTGAATACGGGCAAGGAGGGGAAAGCCACTTAAGCTTAAGGCTTGAAGGCTTAAGGCTCAGAATAGAAAAGATAATTGAAGAAACGGAGCTCGGTTTTCTTTATGACAGGGAGGCGCAGCTTTTTCATATAGGATATTCCGTCAGCGACGGCACATTTTCAAAGTCGTATTATGACCTTCTTATGAGTGAGGCGAGAATGACTGGCTACTATGCCGTAGCAAAAAGAATAGTGCCGAAAAAGCATATGGAAAGTCTTTCCAGAATCATGTCAAGGAGCGGGAGACATGTCGGTCCTCTTTCGTGGACGGGAACGATGTTTGAGTTTTTTCTGCCGCATCTTCTTTTGCCGGTGTATGAAGGCTCCATGTCGGAGCACGCTTTGAGATACTGTGAATACTGCCAGAAAAAGCGTGCGGACGGTATGGGGATACCGTTTGGTATGTCCGAAAGCGGATTTTATTCGTTTGACAGAGAATTAAATTATCAATACAAGGCTCACGGTGCTCAAAAGCTTGCCTTAAAGCCGGGTCTTGACCGGGATCTCGTCGTGTCTTCTTATTCCTCGTTTTTACTGCTGCCACTGGACCCGAAGTCGGCGTTTTCAAATCTCGAAAAGCTTTCCGGTATGGGCATGGAGGGTAAATACGGATTTTATGAGGCGGTGGATTTTACACAGAACAGGACCGGAGAGCAGGATTATATGGCGGTACGAAGCTATATGGCTCACCACGTCGGGATGAGCCTTATAAGCTTGTCTAATGCCGCATTCAACGGCGTCATGCAAAAGAGATTCATGTTGGATTTTTCAATGGCGGGTGCGGCACATTTTCTCATGGAGGAATTTCCGAGACGTGTTTCCGTCTTTCGTGACGTTGAGCTTGTGCCGGAGCAGAAAAAACCGGAGCGTATCAAGGGTGATGTAAAGCGAATTGAAGACGGCGGATCTTTTGCAAATTCCGGTCGTGTTTTCACGAACGGCGAGTGGACGCAGACGGTTTTCTCAAACGGTATCACAAGAAGCTTTTACAGGGGTCTTGATATGACCGTGCCGCCCGAAAGCAGCTTCGACGAATATGCCGGGGTACGTATTTTCGCGGGAGACGTCGGGACAAAGAAACCATTGCCGCTGACGCCCTCAAAGGTTATATACAGAGATACCTGCGTGACGTTTGTCGCGAGGTATAAGGGAATTGTTTTTACGCATACAACCGGCACTCATCCGAGGCTTTGCGGGGAAACTCATGTGCTTCGTGTAAAAAATATGACGGGACACCATAAGAGGGTGAAGCTTTATGTGTGGGTAAATCCGTTTCTCTCGGATAAAAAGTCCGGAATGTCTCACCCTGCCTTTACAAAGCTTTTTATGACCGATAGGGTATATACGGAAGAAAAATGTGCGGTGGTGACAAAGAATGACACTCAGGGCGGAGAAATCTCGCTGTGCGGCGGCTTGCTTCACGATGACGATGTAAGGGTTCTTACCTCCAACACGGAGTTTTTCAGAGGCAGACCCTTCGGGAATGCCGGTTTCAAAGCCTTTGATGAAATAAAAAGTGATGAATCGTCCGGAAACGGTGTGCCTGATCCGTGTATGGCTTTTGAAATAAGTATTGATTTAAGTCCCGGTAAAAGTGAAAAGAGTGTTTTCTTCCTGGGAGCGGGCAGTGATGAAAAGGAAAGTGTCTATGCTCTTTCATGTGCCCGTGCCGATTTTGAAAATTCGGACGGTGAGGTGTATTTTTCACCGTGTCTCTTTTTGAAGGAGCCTGCGAAAAAGCTCCTCTGTGAGGAACTCCTTGTGCCTGTGCTTTGCCACGCGGAGTTTTCTCCCGAGCAGGAGGAGTATATAAAGTGCAACACCTGTGACAAAAAGGCCCTTTGGAAATTCGGAGTGTCAGGGGACAACCCGATTGTACTTCTGGAGCTCAACGGCTCGGCGGATCTTGAGCGCGCGGGCACGTATGTGAGTATCGTTTCGGCTTTGAAGCGGCACGGAATAAATGTTGATCTTGTCATGTGCTTTGACGAAGGAGGAAGCTATGAAGCGCCGATACGTCACGGTGTTATGAGTATAATTCGAAGCTCCGACAGTATCGTCTTCGGGAATCTTTTTTCCGTGGACCTTGCCGTATGTACGAAAGAGGAATCCATGGCGCTTAAGGCGTGTGCGAGTGTCATTGTGGGAAATGAAATGCGAAAAAAATACGGTGTACTTCAACGCTTTGTTCCTGCAACGGGGATTAGAGCAAAAAGGGAGGCGGAGCTTGAAACCCGGGGAGGGGACTTTATTCCCGACGGCTTTGCGGTTAAGGGTAAAACAAAGCTTCTCTGGAGCCATTTGCTTTGTAATCGCAGCTTCGGAACGCTTGTCGAAACGGGCAGTCTCGGCTTTACCTGGGCGTTCAATTCAAGGGAAAATAAGCTTACGAAGCACAACGGCTTTTCATGGCAGCGAGATGACGGAGAACGTCTTGTAATTGTCATGAACGGAAAATACTATGACCTTATCTCGGGCGCTGCCGTGACCTTTTACAACGGATATGCGGAGTATCTTGCAAAGGTTGGGCAATGTATGTTTCGTGTGACGGTGTTCGTGCCAAAAAAAGGAATGACGAAGCGAATACGCGTTGAGATGAAAAACACGGGTGAGAGAATTGAAAATTTTAAAATAGGATATCTGAGTGAGCCCGCTTTGGGAGAAACGCGTGAAAATTCGGGTAGAATGACGTGTGAGGTATACAAAAACGGACTTCTTATCTGTGCAGACGGCATCTCTCCCGTCAGCGGATATGCGTTTTTCGGCATTGCGGACAATACCGTGGATTTTTACAGTACTGATCTCAGGTCCGTGCTCTCGGGACAGATTGACACTATGAGTCCCATGCCGTTTGCGGAAAACTGCGTATTTGTCGGAAAGAAAATAAGTCTTACCGAGGATGAGGTTTTCGTTCTGACCTTTTCCTTAAGCTTCGGGAAAAGTGAAAAAGCCGCGCTTTTTTTCGGTACGGATTACAGTGCCGAAATACCTCACTATGAATCGGCACTTAAGGTGTCTACCGGGGAAAGGGCGCTTGATGTGATGATAAACACATGGCTGCCGCTGCAGATTATAAACAGCAGAATATTCGGCAGAACGGGCTTTTATCAATGCGGCGGCGCTTTCGGATTCCGCGACCAGCTTCAGGATGCCATGAATATATCACTCATAGAGCCGAGCCTTTTTCGGGAGATTATTTTAAGGTGTTCATGTGTACAGTTTGCACAGGGTGATGTGCTTCATTGGTGGCATAGCTTTGAAAAAGGCGACGGTGGAATACGCGGAATCCGAACAAGGTGCAGCGACGATATGCTTTGGTTTCCTCTGGCACTTTCACACTATACAAGAGAGAGCGGGGACACGAAGTTCCTGAGGCTTGAGACGTATTTTCTGAGCGGTGAGGAGCTGCGCCCGGGAGAAACGGAAAGATATGCGCACTTTGAGAGAAGCACGGAAAAGGCAAGCCTTTATGAACATGGAAAACGTGCTCTGCTTCGGGGAATCAATCTCGGAGAGAACGGTCTTGTAAAAATGGGAAGCTGTGACTGGAATGACGGATACTCGAGGGTGGGCATAAACGGAGACGGTACGAGCGTGTGGGGAAGCATGTTCTGTGCGCTCGTCGCCGACTCCTTTGCGAGTGTCGCAAGGACGGTCGGTGACGAGAAATTTGCAAAAGACCTTACAAAAAAGGCAGATGAGCTGAGGGAGAGTGTTGACCGTGTGGCATACAGGGACGGATACTATCTGCGCGCCTTTTTTGACGACGGTACAAGTATGAACGGTATTGACAGCCTGCCTCAGTCTTTTGCGGCCTTTTGCCACATGCCGTACAAAGAGAGGCGTATGAGCGCACTGTCTTGCGCGATTGATAAGCTTTATGACGCAAAGCACGGAGTCATACGCCTCTTCTGGCCTCCGCTTACCCCGAGGGACAAAATAGCCGGATATGTGAATTTTTATGCTCCCGGTACGAGAGAAAACGGAGGCCAGTATACGCATGCGGCAGTGTGGCTCGCCGGGGCACTCCTTAAAGAGGGCTTTTGTGATGAAGCATACCGTATGCTCTGCGACATAAATCCTGTAAACAAATACTTTTCCGAAGAAGTCGCAGAGCGTTACCTCGGCGAGCCGTTCGCCCTTGCGGGCGACGTTTATGCGGCGGGGAGTTATTCCGGCAGAGCCGGCTGGACCCAGTACACGGGGTCTGCCGCCTGGCTCTGGAGAACAGTTGTGACGGATATGCTGGGCATACACGAAAAATTCGGTGTACTCTCCGTCACACCCCGTCTCCCCGCCGCAATTCCGTCGTATACGGCAACGTATGACGACGGAAAAAATATTCACAAAATAAAAGTCACACAGCCGTAAAAGGACCATAAAATAAACCGCGGTTTAAGGGTTTATTTAAGAACACCTTTGTGTTAAAATACTATTCGTTTAATTCTTTATTTTCGGAGGCGGATGATGGATAACAGATTTGAGATTAACGAGGTCGCAGAGGGTATACGTCTTTGCACCTATAACACGGATAGGTTTAAGACGGGAAGGCTTTCCTTTAACATCGCCGTACCTCTCCTTAAAGACGCGTCCCGCAACGCGATTCTTCCGTATATTCTTAACAGATCCTGCGAAGAGTACAAAACCTACAGAGAGCTTAACAAAAAGCTTGCGGGTCTTTACGGAGCAACTCTTACTCCGTCTGTTACAAAAAACGGAGAAGCACACATTTTGAGACTCTCCATGACGATGATAGATAACAAATTCGCATTTGATAACGAGGATATAATCCTCGCCTGTGCGGAGCTTCTTTTCGGACTTGTTTTCTGTCCCAATGCGGACGAAAACGGTTTTGACGAGGCAGAGGTTACAAGAGAGAAACGCCTGATGGTTGAACGTATTCAGGGTGAGATGAACGACAAGCGCGTTTATGCGTTACGCCGTCTTGAACGGATTATGTGCGAAAACGAGGCTTTTTCGTCAAACGTATACGGAACGGAGGAGGGTATAAATGCGCTTACTCCGGAAAGTATCTATGAGGCATACAGAAACGTTCTTGAAACGGGGCATATACTTGTAAATGCCGTCGGAAACGTTGACGCCGGTAAAATTGCCGAGCTTCTGAAAAAATATATAGCCGAGTCAGGCGTTGTCCGTGAAGTTCTGGCAACACTTCGCACGGAGGTTGTTCCTATAGCAGACGAGCTTAAGCGCGCTACCGAGGAGCTTCCCGTAAACCAAGGAAAGCTTGTTATGGGCTTTCGCACAGGCGTAGCGGCGGATACCGTGGAAGAGGAATATCCGAAGCTCAAAATCATGACCGATATCTTCGGTGGCGGAACTTATTCACGTCTTTTTATGAATGTACGTGAAAAGATGAGCCTTTGCTATTATTGTTCCGCACGTTTTTACAGGCAAAAGGGTATCATAGTAGTTCAGAGCGGAATAGAGGATGAAAACGCGGAAACCGCCGAAAAAGAAATTCTCAGCCAACTTGAGTCTATCAAAAACGGCGAGGTTGGCAAGGAGGACATAAGAGCGTCCCTTCTTTCCATGAAGGATATGCTGAGAAGCGCATGCGATACTCCGGAGGATATCGATTCGTGGAGTGCTTCACAGATAACCGAGAGCAGATTCGAAGCTCCCGAGGAGATAGAAAAAAGGCTTATGAGCGTAACGGAATCGGATGTTGTGGAGGCGGCAAAACGCGTGACCCTTGACACTGTGTATCTGCTCAAAGGAACGGAGGAAAAATAGATATGGAAAAAATAAATATGCGTGAAATAAAAAATGATCTTCTCCGTGATTCGTATTTTGAGATAAACCATAAATCGGGGCTTAAGATACTTGTTTATCCGAAGCCGGGTTATTCAAGCACATACGCCATCTTCGGAACGAACTACGGTTCTATAGATACCTTTATAAAAAAGCGCGGAGAAAATGCCGTGCCCATACCCGAGGGAACGGCTCACTTCCTCGAGCACAAGCTTTTTGAGAGTGAGGAGCTTGACGCATTTGAGAGATTTGCAAAGACGGGTGCTTCCGCTAACGCATATACATCGTTTGACAAGACCTGCTATCTTTTCTCTTGTTCATCAAATTTCAGCGACAACCTCGCTATACTTCTCGATTTTGTTTCACATCCCTATTTCACACAGAAAACCGTTGAAAAGGAGCAGGGAATCATAGGTCAGGAGATACGTATGTACCAGGATGAGCCGTCGTGGCAGGTGCTTTTCAACCTTCTCCGCTGCCTTTATCACAAGCACCCCGTAAAGATTGATATCGCCGGAACGGTCGAATCCATAGCCGAAATCACGGCTGATATGCTTTACAACTGCTATAACACATTTTACAGTCCCGGAAACATGGTGCTTGCATGTGTGGGAAACACGACGGTTTCGGAGGTGCTTGCGGTTGCCGACAAAACGCTTCCGCAAAAGGAGAGCATAATAACGGAGCGCGCCGATTACAACGAGCCGGGTGAAATCGTATCCGACTATTTTGAGGAAAAGCTCTCCGTTTCCATTCCTCTTTTTGCCCTTGGCTTCAAGGAAGACGCTTCTCTTAAGGATGCATCTTTAAAGGACAAAATACTGACATCCATAATTCTTGAATACCTCGCAGGGGATACATCGCCCCTTTATGACAGACTTTTTTCGGAGGGACTTATAAACACGACCTTCGGTTCGGAGTATTTTGCCGGCCCGGGCTACAGGAGTGTTATTTTCTCGGGCGAGAGCAGAAACCCCCGCGCTGTTTCGGATGCGATAAAAGAGGAAATAACAAGGCTTAAAGAGACGGGCTTTGATAGGGATGATTTTGAAAGAATAAGGCGCATGCACTACGGCAGATCGGTTATGGAGTACAACAATGTAGATGCTCTCGCAAACGACATGGTTGCCTGTGAATTCGAGGGCTATCACCTCTTTGATGAGATTGATATCTACAAAACGCTCACGGTTGAAGATGCCATGGCACGACTTAATGAGGAACTTGACGTGACAAACTGTGCTTTGTCCGTAATCACGGAGGCATAAAAATGAGTGATTATACAGTAGTTTATTTTAACGGAATTGAGCGGGGCTTCAGCATTCCGTCAACGCTCGCACACTTCTCCTTAGGGAGCATGGAATTCACCATAAAGTGGTACGGCGTTCTTATAGCGCTCGGATACCTTGTTGCTCTCATAGCGGCAACACATCTTGCAAAGCGCGCCAAAATTGATGTTGATAAGCTCTACGACGCCATTATCTTCGGAACTCTCGGCGCAATAGTGGGCGCACGCGCCTACTACATAATTTTCAATCTTGATTATTATCTTGCCAACCCGGCATCGATAATAAGAATTGACGAGGGCGGACTTGCCATATACGGCGGTGTTATAGGCGCACTTCTCGCCGGATTTATCACCTGCCGTGTGCGGAAGCTTAAAGCCCTGGATGCGTTTGACCTCGCTGCTGTCGGCTTCCTTGCCGGGCAGGGTATCGGAAGATGGGGCAACTTTACCAATCAGGAAGCCTTCGGTACAAACACCTCTCTCCCATGGGGTATGATGAGTGAAAAAACCACCGAATATCTCGTCGAGCATCAGGACTTCATGACCGCCCACGGCATGACTGTTGACCCGTATATGGGCGTTCATCCGACTTTTCTTTATGAGTCTATCTGGTGTCTTATCGGTTTTGTTCTTCTCTACTTTATGTTTAAAAATCACCGTAAGTTCAGGGGACAGATCGCGCTTTCCTACGGCGTATGGTACGGAGCAGAAAGAGCCTTTGTTGAAGGACTTCGCACGGACAGCCTTTATATCGCCGGAACAAATATAAGAGTGTCTCAGATACTTTCTCTTGCACTTGCGGTAGTATGTTTGGTAATATTAATAGTGAAGTTGATAAAGTACAAGGGTCAGCCTCTTCTTTCGGAGCGTGAACCCGCAGAAAATGAGGAAAAGTCTGACTCGGACGAAGCATCTGATTCTAAGGCGGACGAAAAGGACGCTTTGGGGGCAGCTGCCGAAGAAATAACAGTGGAGGAGACCGGTAAAGATGAGCAGAAAAACAAAGAAGAATAAAGCCGAGATTGAAATAAAAAATGAGCCGCAGGAGCTTAATTTATCAAAAAGAAAGATAAAAAAGCTTCGCAAGGCTGAGGAAAAGGCCGCGGCAAAGGCAGCAAAGGCACAGGCAAAAATTGACAAAGCACAGGCAAAGCTTGACGAGGAGCATGCGGAGGCTATTGCAAAAGCCGTAAAGCAGAAAACTCTTGAAAACGAAAAAGCCGAGGCTTTGCTCGCTGCCAGAAAGGCAAAAAAGCTTAAGAGAAAGAACAAAGTAAAGAAGCTTGCAAAAAAGACCTTACACGGACAGCTTTATTCAAAAAAAGCCGCAAAGCGTAAACGCAGAAATCTCGGACGCCTTTGATATCCGTTTCTATTCTGTAATTTTTAATTCAGGGTGCAGTCAAGTTTTTGTTGACTGCACCTGGCTTTTATGTTATCATACTTAAGCCGCGTATTCCGGGTTGAGGCTTTTGTCTCTATGAAGAGGTTTATCCCACCCGTCGTAGCGAGTCTTATAAAAAGGAATGAAAAACACATGTACGCTATTGTTGAAACAGGCGGAAAGCAGTACAAGGTTGCTGAGGGCGACGTAGTATACGTTGAGAAACTCGACGTTGAAGAAAATGCCAAGGTAAAGCTTGACAAGGTTCTCGCAGTCGGTACGGACAAGGGTCTTAAGGTTGGAGCTCCTTATGTTAAGGGAGCAACAGTCGAAGCTAAGGCTGTAAAGAACGGTAAGGCTAAGAAGGTTGTAGTATTTACCTACAAGCCAAAGAAGAACGAAAAACGTAAGATGGGCCACAGACAGCCGTATACGAAGCTTGAGATTACAAAGATCTCCGAAAAAGCTCCCAGAGCTGCCAAGGCAAAAGATACAGAAGCAGAAGCTGCTGAATAAGAAGGGAGTGTAGGTTCTAATGGCACATAAGAAAGGTATGGGTTCTACCAGAAACGGTCGTGACTCAGAATCAAAACGCCTCGGCGTTAAGCGTGCTGACGGTCAGTACGTTCTCGCAGGTAACATTCTTGTAAAGCAGAGAGGAACACACATCCACCCGGGCAACAACGTTGGTAAGGGTTCAGATGACACACTCTTTGCAAAGATTGACGGACGTGTAAAGTTTGAGCGTCTCGGCAAGGATCGCAAGAAGGTTTCTGTATACGCAGTTGAAGAGCAGTAATTGCCCTTAACACTGCAAATAAAAACACATGAAAAAGCAGGTGATTTTTCACCTGCTTTTTTTGTTGTATTTTGCCTTGCAACCGCAAAAATCAATTTGTTTTTGTTGGGCAGCACTTTACACTTTATTCACAAAATTTCTCAACATAACGACCGAATGAACAGCTTTTTCTGCCGTTCATTCTTTTTTTGTCTTCT
>OIWU01000615.1_pt1 | contig 42044 bp, 44 predicted proteins | sample 1587711 | NCBI WGS metagenome assembly OIWU01 (sample SAMEA3888909, study PRJEB22519) | human gut metagenome | biome: human gut; feature: human-associated habitat; material: faeces | place: Denmark | collected 2010 | reverse complement strand
TCGAAACGCTCAAGCGCCGACTCGGATTTACTGCTGTGCCATGTCAGGCTATGGCAAACCTCGCGGTCGATATTTGGGCGAAAGTATTGGTGCGAACATAGCGAGATAGAGGTTTGCTTCGGCAATACACTCATAGTAACACCTCATCCGTCGCGGCAAACCGCGCCACCTTCTCCCACTGGAGAAGGCTTATCAGTACATTCAGCATAGGTAGCACTTTTACTTTGTATTGCATCATCCGATAAAAATTAGATTATGTACATAGTGCACACTTTTGCTCTAAAAAATTCACCATTTTGCTAGCCTTCTCCAGTGGGAGAAGGTGGCAGCCGTAGGCTGACGGATGAGGTGTAAATACTGCTTATCTCTTTATCCCGTCAGCGCGCAGACTAAATTCACGCCCGCCACACCTATATATGCGGGCGTGCAGACAATGCGTGCACGAATCTGCTCGGCTTTCTCGTGTGATATGTTCGCACGCGTGGTATGGTTGAGATTGCGGATGATAGCAAAACTGCCGATTTTTGCTCCGTCCTTTGCCGCACGCACTTGCCACGCATGACTCGCGCGACTAACTCGTGCACGCCGCACGAGGTTCGGAAGGAGGACGGCGCGAGTCCTCCTTGCTGACTTTTGGTATACTCCGTCTCGGCGACGCCGTTCAGAGGTGGCTTTGCCACCCTGAACCCTCCTCTTGGTCACGCAAAAGTACGATAAAAGAAAAGTTACTTAAAATAAAAATCAAATCCTCCTCTATCGCCTGACAGCGGAAAATTTTATGCCATAATAGACAAAATATCATTCAAAAAATCTGCTAATAGTAATATTGACATCGTAAAATAATAATGATAAAATTATATCATGAAAAAGTCTGCTGTGTGCAGATACGTTTCGGAGGAAAAATATGAAAAAAACAATACGAATATTCGCCTTTATACTGGCGATTTCCATGTGCATGGGCATAGTCGCCTGCGGAAATAAACCGGAAGAGACAACCGGCACCTCTTCCGCATCGGCTACAACCTCGGGAAGCAGCGAAACCACAAGCGGCACCAATGGTACAACAGCCACAACCGATGCGACAAGCAGCGGCACGGTAGATCCTCCGGCTCCCACGCCGATATATAACAAGCTCCTTGCCGAAAAGCACGGCGAATATCTGACAGTCAAATACAATCCCGCCTACTGCGAGCTTTCCGTTTCCACGAAAGAGGGTATCGGCGACTCGTATAAAGCGACAGTCACCGTCAAAATGAAGGACGGATACAAATTCAAAGGCTTCTCATTCGACAGCGGCATTGCCAACGGTAAAGAAGTCGCTTCCATGAAAACCGAATACACCTTTGATGTCGAAAAAGAATGCACGCTTTTTGTCAACTGTGCAATGACATATGCTTATCATCTGAACGGCGGCGCTCATGTCAGCGGTAAGGATACCGTTGAATATGATGCCGATGTAACCTACTACAAGAACCCCAATTCGCTCCCCGAGCGCGGCTATTTCAAGCGCGACGGATATGTTCTTGTCGAATATAACACAAAAGCGGACGGCACGGGCGAGGGCACAAGCCTCGGCTCAAGACCTTATGTCGGCGACAGAGCGAAAATCGACCTTTACTGCATATGGGCAAAAGAAGCTCCCGCCTCGGATTTTGAATATGAAAAATCGGGCATGGCGGTAAAAATCACAGGTTACAAAGGCAGCGAAGAAGGGGTTCTTGCCATTCCTGCGGAAATAGACGGAAGCTCCGTCATATCCATCGGCAAGCGTGCGCTCGCCGGCACAAAGGCAGAGGCAATAGTTCTCCCCGCAAGCGTAATGGAACTCTGCGAAGAGGCTTTTGCCGATTCCGAAATGTCCACCCTCGTGATAACAGACGCGATAGTAAAATTCACGGGCGAAACAACCGGCGGCTGGGGAATGAGCGCCGCGAATACGGTAATCGACGGCTGCGAAAACCTCGCAAATCTGCGTATCAATGCCGTTCTCTACCCGCTCTATGTGACATATATCGAATCCAACATGAAATATGACTATATGCTCTGGGCGAAAGACAGAAAAAAGATAGTCTATGTGGCAGGCTCGAGCGGTCAGTTCGGCTTTGTCGCAGAGGATATGGAAAAAGCACTCGACGATGAATATGTCGTAGTCAACTACGGCACAAACGCCAATATCAGCGGTGCTTTCTGGATGGAATATCTCTCGAAGCTCATGGGAGAGGACGATATCCTTCTCTGGGCGCCCGAGGACGGGCAGTATCTTTTCGGAAATAACCGCCTCAACAACAGACTCTGGCGCTCCATTGAATGTAATTATGATATTTTCAGATATGTCGATATTCGAAACTACACCAATGTTTTCGGCTCGTTTGAGAGCCAGCAGAAGGATAAGGCAAAAAACAGCGCCATCCGCGAATACGACCGCTTCAATGATGCGATAAACAACAACGGCGACCTTTTCAATAAAAGAGATGCGGGTCCCGTAAAGGGCGGCTTTACCTTCAACCAGTTCCCGAGCGAGGAATGCATTGCCTTTATGAATACGCAATTTGACAAAATGGCGGAAAACGGCGTGAAGGTTTATATCTCGTTTGCACCCATGTCAAAAAGCGTGCTCTACGATATAGCTAAAAAGACTCAGGCTGATCTTGATGAATACTCCGGCAATGTCGCAAAGAATTATCACGGGACAGTAATCTCCGATATAGCCGACCATGCCATAGACAGCGGGTATTTTGCCGATTCCGAATGGCATATGACAGATGCCGGCGCACATCTGAGAACGGAAATTCTCATCCGTGAGCTGAAGGCTCAGCTTGAAAAAGAAGCAAAATAAGAGGTACAATATATGTTTCCGGATAGACTCACATTATTTTCTCATCCGGCGATACTGATTATGCTCGCCGTGATGACAGCGATGTTTATACTCGAGTTTGTTTTCAGGAAAAGGTTTTTCATCATAGTAAACGCCGCTTTTGCGGCGTTTACCGTAATACTGGGACTTTATCTTGAAATCTCACTCTCCGAGGTGCTGATACTCGTGCTTATCGCACTTATTCTGCGCCTTATTCTGACACTGCGGAGGGCAAAACATGACATTTAATTCATTTGAATTTCTTATATTTTTCCCGATATTTCTGCTCTGCTATTTCCTGCTCCCGAAGAAGCTGAAAATGCCCGCCATGCTTGCCATGAGCTACTGGTTCTATGCCGCATGGAATTTTCGCCTGCTTGCGCTGATAATTTTTACCACGGCGGTCTCGTATTTCTGCGCACTGGCAATGGAAAAAACAGACAAAAAGTCATTGCGCAGGCTATACATAACGCTGACCCTTATCGTCTGTCTCGGCACGCTTTTCTTCTTTAAATATTATAATTTCATGGCAGGCACCGTTTCGGGCATTATGAGCGTGATAAACGGCAAATCATATGATTTCTCGCTGAATCTGATACTTCCCGTCGGAATTTCGTTTTACACCTTCCAGACACTCTCATATGCGATAGATGTATATCGCGGCGATATAAAAGCGGAGCGTAATTTCTTCTGGTATGCGCTTTTCGTCAGCTTTTTCCCGCAGCTTGTGGCAGGTCCTATCGAGCGGCCGGAAAACCTCTTGCCTCAGCTGAAAAATTTCAACAGATTAAATGCCGAAAATGCCTTTCTCGGTATGCAGAAAATGGCTGTCGGCTTCTTCAAGAAGATAGCTGTCGCCGATATTCTGGCGGGTTATGTCAACTCGGTTTATAACGATATCGGAAAAGCCACGGCGATAGGCATAATCATAGCGACGGTGCTTTTCGCTGTTCAGATATACTGTGATTTCTCGGGATATACCGATATCGCCATAGGCTGTGCGCGGATAATGGGTATCCGCCTTATGCAGAATTTCGATCGCCCGTATTCGGCGCGCTCAATAAAGGAATTCTGGGACAGATGGCATATCAGCCTGTCTACATGGTTCCGCGATTATCTCTACATACCGCTGGGCGGCAACAGATGCTCACGCGCAAGGTATTATCTGAATCTTTTCATCGTATTTCTCGTGAGCGGCTTATGGCACGGTGCAAACTGGACCTTTGTAATCTGGGGTGCGCTCCACGGATTTTTCCGCATATTCGGCTCGGCTACAAAAAAGTGGCGCATGGCGCTTTATACGAAAATGGGCATAAAGAATGATTCGCGCATTTTCGCCGCCATGCAGAGGTTTACCACATTCTTTTTTGTCTGCCTTGCGTGGATTTTCTTCCGTGCAAACAGCATTGCCGATGTCGGCTTGGCATTCGGCAAGCTCTTCTCCCCCTCGGCATATTCCTTTGCCGATACCGTTTCCGGCATGGGGCTTACCGCGGCAGGCGCGCTCTATTGCGCCCTTGCGATAGCTGTGCTTATTCTCATGGACAGAGTGATGAGCATGCCGGTTCTCGAAAGCGATGGCGGCACGGCGAAAAAAACAACCGTGCTTTATACCGTCTGGGCAGTTATCGCCGCATGGGTGCTGATACTTTCCGTCGGCGGTGCCAGCACATTCATTTATTTCCAGTTCTGAGGGGGTGCGATATATGAAAAAATCAGTTATCAGATTCATCTGCATATTGCTCCTGCTTCTGCTTCCGCTCTCATGCGCCGCTTCCGTCGGCTTTCTGATAAAACCGCAGTTTTCAAAGCTTTTCACAGCGGAGCTGTATGATAAGGTAGAAAGACTGGACAGCATAAAGGAGCCGAAAATCGTCATCGTCAGCGGCAGCAGTGCCGCCTTCGGACTGGACAGCAAGCTACTTGAAGAAACACTCGGCATGCCTGTGGTCAATTTCGGGCTTTATGCCTCGATCGGCACAAAGGCGATGATGGATCTTTCACGCAAATCAATACGGAAAGGTGATATCATAGTTCTCGCGCCCGAGATGGACAGTCAGCTTTTCTCGCTCTATTTCGGCGCGGATTCGCTCTGGCAGGCGTGTGACGGGCATTTCGGATTGCTCATGCGTCTCTCGCGCGATGATGCTCCGGCCATGCTCGGAGCATACTGGAAATTTGCCGCGTCGAAATTCCGCTACAGCAGAGGCACACCGCTCGAACCGACGGGTGTATATGCAAAGAGCGCCTTCAACGAATACGGCGATATCGATTATCCCGACCGGAAATACAATGTCATGGCGCAGGGCTATGACCCCGCACATATCATAGATTTCTCGCCGGATATCGTTTCGCGGGATTTCATCGATTATGTAAACGAATATATCGAATATGCGAAAAAGCGCGGTGCGACAGTGTATTTCGGTTTCGCCCCGATGAACATGAGTGCGCTCCGCGAGGGCACGGAGATAGAGGATATCGAGGCTTTTGAAGCTTTTCTCGCGGAAAAGCTCAAAGCACCGCTACTCGGCAGTGCAAACGGATATATATATAATGAAGCATATTTTTACGACAGCAACTTTCATATGAACGAAGCGGGCGTTATTCTGCATACACGCAGGCTCGCGCTCGACCTTGCCGATGTGCTTGGCGGTATCAAGGTTGATATTGCAAAGCCGGATAAGCCGATAAAGCCCGACAAGCCTGACGATCCCGTGAAATATGACGAAAACGAAAAATATTTTGTTTTTGAAGAGAGAGCAGGCAGTACATACATAACAGGCGTGAGCGACGAGGGTAAAAAGCTCGGCTCTCTGCGAACACCGACCGCATATAACGGCAAGCGCGGCATAATTATCGGTGCCGGTGCCTTTGCGGATTGCGGCGAGCTCACAGAGCTTTTTGTCACGGACAATGTCTCGTATATATCGGATGGTGCCTTTGTCGGCGCAGGAAAGCTCATGAAAATTCACATTCTCGCGGAAAATCCCGATTCCACAACAGTAAACGGAATGGGAAGCGAGCTCACGGCAGGACTTCCCGCAGGCGCACGGTTCTATGTTCCGAGCGCATCTCTGGGAAGCTATGTCGGAAACTACTTCTGGAGCACCTTTGCAGACAGGATAGTGGGAGAATAAAACAGGTGTTATAGCGCAAGTCGGCAACCTATGGTTGCCGACTTGCTTTGCTTTTTGAGCGGAGACAGATGGGCGACCCCTGTCTCGGCGACACCAACACACATGCTCCGCATATGTGTCAATTCCCCTACAAGATAAAGTCCGAGTACAGCCAACAGAAAAAGCAAAAAATATGTACTCTATCACGTCAACACACTTACCTTCTCCACGCCCGCCGCACCTATATATGCGGGCGTGCAGACAATGCGTGCACGAATCTGCTCGGCTATCTCGTGCGCTATGTTCGCACGCGTGGTATAGACGAGATTGCGCGGAGCGCAAAACCGCCGATTTTTGCTTTATCCTTTGCCGCACGCACTTGCCACGCACTACTTCCTGCGACTAACTCGTGCACGCGGAGGGAGTTTTTTAAGAGGGAGGAAAGCCCTCTTAAATGACTTTTGGTACTTTTCGTCACTGAAAAGTACGATAAAGGAAAAGTTTCTTTATGTATCTCGCGGGCGAACGATGTTCGCCCCTACCATAGCGGGTCGTCTATGGGAATTAAGCAATGCGAAGCGTTGCTTGGCGTCGCCGAGGCAGGGGTGGCGCCTTCCCCAAAAAGGCGAGCAAAAACTTCAGTGAGCGACAAAAATAAGAGAAGAAAATAAAAAAAGAGAGCAGGATTTATCTCCCGCTCTCAATTGCTTTTCTCTTCCATTCCGGAACCTTTTTCAGTTCCTCATATATAGCAAGGTAGCTATCATGGCGGCTTTTCGGCACAGCGCCCTCCGCCACTGCCGCAAGCACGGCGCAACCCTCTTCTTTTGTATGGGTACAGCCGCGATATCGGCAACCCCCGAGATATTTTTCAAATTCGGGAAAGGTATACACAAGTTCATCCAGCCCGAAAAAGTTGAAGTTTATGAAATCCAGCATGGAAAATCCCGGGGTATCGGCAATAAACATCCGCTCTCCGCCGCAATCACATGAAAACAGCGTCACTGCGCGGGTAGTATGTCTGCCGCGCGCCGTTTTTTCGCTTATTCTGCCCGTTTCGAGCTTCAGCTCGGAAAAAATACTGCCGATAAGCGTCGATTTGCCGACACCCGAAGCACCCGCAAAAGCAAATATTTCGTCCTCGCCTCTCGTGCATATATAATCGCGCACGGCGCTCATTCCTTCCCCGTCGACAGACGAGGTGAGCAAAACGGTGAAGCCGCATTTTTCATATATTCTGCGATATTCCTCCGCTTTTTTTCTGTCTATATCGGCTTTTGTTATCACGATGACAGGCGTTATCCCGTTATGCACGGCGATAGCCGTCAGCTTATCTGTGCCGAGCAGATCCGGCTCCGGATGCGACGGTGCAAACGCGATAAAAAGCACATCCGTATTTGCAAGCGCGGGGCGTATGAGCAGATTTTTGCGCGGCAATATCTTATCTATGACATAACCCGCGTTTTTATTTTCGCCGTCATAAGCTATCACAACCCTGTCGCCCGCCTGCGCCGAGGTTTTCTCATGGCGGAAAACTCCGCGTGCGCGGCAGGAGATTATCTCCTTGCCGCAGAGCACATCATAGAGTCCGCCGAGCCCGCGGATTATTATTCCGCTTATTTCGTTCTTCATATTATAATATACCCGCCGTGTTTTTTGCTGCCTGCATGAGCGCGGTGAATATATTTATTTTCTCATGCGGCATTATCGACAAAAGCATCGCGGGTGCTCTGCCCGATATGAGCATACCGAAAATCATGCCGAGCCCCACGAGAGCCAGAGCCACAAAAATTACGCATACGACCACGACAAGTGCAAAGGACGAGCTTTTTCCTCTCCTCGGCTTGGCACCCGGAAAAGGAATATTCGGTGCTGTTGCTTCCTGCGTGTTTGAGTTATTGCGCGGAGAGACGGGAATATTGCCTATGCGTATGCCTTCTGATGTCGTCGCCTTTCGCATCTCGCCCGTCGAATTGCCGTAGAGAAGCCTCTCGCGTTCCTTAGTCTTATCTATGACGGTTTCCGAGGTGGGTGTTTTCATTGTCGGGCGGCGCTGAGGGAATATTACCGTCGGGTTTTTCTTGAGCTGATTCAGCTGTCTTATCACCTGCGATGCGCTCTGATATCTGTTTTCGGGATCCTTCTCCAGCATGCAGAGAATAATCTGCTCCAGCCCCTTCGGTATATTCGGATTATACATCGTCGGAGGCTTGGGCATTTCATTCATGTGCGAAACAAGCACGGATATCGCCGCCTCGCCTACGAAAGGAAGCCTGCCCGTCACCATTTCATACATCATGATGCCCAGCGAATAAAGGTCACTTCTCGCGTCTATTTTGAGTCCGCGCGCCTGCTCGGGGCTTATGTAATAAACGGTACCTATCGCCTTGTCTATCATCGTGAGCGTTTCCGCTTTCGGAATCTTCGCTATGCCGAAATCCGTCACCTTGACATAGCCGCCCTCTGTAAGCATGATATTCTGCGGCTTGATATCGCGATGGATGATGCCCTTGCTGTGCGCATGACCGAGTGCGGTGAGTATCTGAATGGCAAATTCCACCGTTTCGCTCCATGAAACCATGCCCTTATGGTTCATATATTCGCGCAGGGTGATGCCGTCGATATATTCCATGGCGATGAATTTATGCGGACCCGAAACGGAAACATAATAGATTTTTACTATATTGTCGCTGTCCATCATCGAAATAGCTCGGGATTCGTTGATAAATCGACGTATTGCCTGCGTATCGTTCTCTATCGTATCCTTGAGCATTTTTATGGCGACACGCTTGCCCGTCGTTATGTCATATGCCTCGAAAACGACCGCCATGCCGCCGATTCCGATGGTTTTTACTATTTTGTATCTGCGGTCAAAAACCTGACCTATGTATTTATTGTATGCGTCTGCTTTCATTTTTAACCTCTCATATAATCCCATCAGAATTTGGCAAGAACGGCTGTTATATTATCGCCGCCGCCCTTTTTGTTTGCAAAGGCTATGAGCTGCTCTGTTTTTCTCGCAAGCTCTCCCTCGGGTGAAACTCTGTCCGCCTTTGTCTGAGTACAGATTATATTTACAAGGTCACTGCTTTCCGCATAATTTGTAAGTCCGTCACTGCAAAGGAGCAAATATCCCGTACCCCATGAGCGCAGATTTGCATGGAAAAAGTCTATCTCTATGGAATCGTTTATGCCGATTGCCCTTGTTATCACATTTTTATGGGGATAATATTTCGCTTCTTCCTCCGTGAGCTTTTTTTCCTTTATCAGGTATTGCACGAAGGAGTGGTCGCGCGTAATCTGAAAAGCCTCTCTGCGCGTGACTATATAGGCCCTGCTGTCGCCTATATTTATCGCGTAGAGCACGCCGCCGTATACTATCGCCGCGACGAGTGTAGTGCCCATGCCGGCAAGCTCCTCAAAACGGTTTGACATTTCATACACGGTTCTGTTTGCGGCAGAAGCGGCTATGGTCATCGTTTTGCGGATGGCGACACGTGCCTTTTCCGGCTGTTCCTCTATGCAGGGATTGCCGACTATCTTATCGCAAAAGACAGCCATCGCCTTCTGGCTGGCTATTTCGCCTGCTTTATGACCGCCCATTCCGTCGCAAACGGCGAGCAGAACGGCTTCGCCGCCCCATATGCGCATGCATGAGAAGCAGTCCTGATTTATCTGTCTGCGCAGACCCACATCGCTTCTACCAAAAAATACCATAAAAAGCCTTTCCTTTCAAGATATCGGGAATCAATTCTTTGCCGCCTTTGCGCGGAGCTGACCGCAGGAGGCATCTATATCCGAGCCGAGCTTGCGGCGTATCGTCGCCGTTATGTGCTCGCCCTCCAGTATCGCCGCGAAACGCTCCGCGCCCTCTCTGCTGCTTGGGAGGAGTCCGCGCTCCGTGACATTGTTTACGGGTATGAGATTTACATGGAGCGGCATATCGCCGCAGTAGGTTTTCAGCACACGGGCAAGCTTTTTCGCGCCGCCCTCACTGTCGTTTTTGCCTGCGATGAGCGTATATTCAAAGGAGATGCGCCGTCCTGTTTTCGCAAAATACCTGCCGCAGGCGGAAAGCAGCTCCGCAATGCACCATTTCTTGTTTATCGGCATGAGTGCGCTTCTCGTTTCGTCGTCATATGCATGGAGCGAAACGGAAAGCGTTATCGGAAGCCCCTCATCCGCGAGCTTTTCTATCTTATCCACAATACCGCAGGTCGAGAGCGAGATATGGCGATAGCCGATATTCAGTGAATCGGGACTGCCGACAAGCCGCAGAAATTTCAGCACATTGTCATAATTATCGAGCGGCTCGCCGATGCCCATGAGCACGATATTCGATATGCGCTCGCCTGCGTCCTTCTGTGCCATTATGACCTGCATGAGCATTTCCGAAGGGAGCAGTCTGCGCGAGAGTCCGCCGAGCGTGGAGGCGCAGAATTTGCATCCCATGGCGCAACCCGCCTCGGAGGAAATGCAGATGGTATGCCCGTGCTTATACGACATGAGAACCGATTCTATCTTTTCGCCGTCGTCCGCCGAAAAAAGATACTTCACCGTCCCGTCCGCCGAGACCTGCTTGCGTTCTGTTTTCATTCCCGCGATGAAAGCGCCGTCGGCGATAAGCTTATCTTTAAGCGCCGCAGGGACATTTTTCATTCCGGAGTAGTTTTCGCCTTTGTTTATCCAGTCGAAAATCTGCTTTGCGCGGTATTTCGGCTCGCCGAGGGATATTATATATTCGGTAAGCTCGGAGAGCGTCATGCTCGCAAGGTCGTATTTTCTTTCTGCCTGTGCCATTTATTTCACCTTTTTCATTTTGGCTATAAAGAAGCCGTCCGTCGTCTCGCCCGGGATAAGCTCAAGCATGCCGGCGCACTCCGCGCCGCCCGCGCGGAAAGTGGAAAGCTCAAAATCCGCATTCTCCGAGAGAAAAGCCGAGACTATATTTTTATTCTCCGCGGGACTCAGCGTGCAGGTCGAATAAACGAGAGTGCCTCCGACCCTGAGGTAGCGCGCGCTCGTCTCGAGGATTTTCTTTTGCAGGGAAGGCAGACGCTCTGTATCCTCGCGGTTTTTGTATTTTATATCGGGTTTTTTTGCGATGACGCCGAGTCCCGAGCAGGGGACATCGCAGAGTATGCGGTCTGCCGCCGGCATATCCTCACGGTAGACGGAAGCGTTGTTTTCGCCTGTTTCGATTATGCCTATGCCGAGCTTCTCCGCCGCTCTCTCTATGAGCGAAAGCTTGTTTTTATGCAGGTCAAAGGCAAGGATGCGCCCCTCGTTTTCCATGCCCATGGCTATGCCGAAGCTCTTGCCGCCGGGACAGGCGCACATATCGAGCACGGTTTCGCCGCGCTTTGCGCCGAGTGCCGAGACGGCTATCTGCGAAGCCTCGTCCTGCACGAAGTAAAGCCCGTCAAATTCCGCGAGCTTATCCAGCGGCACATGGTTTGAGAGGCGTATGCCGCACGCCGCTCCCTTACAGGGAACGCATGGAATACCTGCCGCCGTGAGTCTCTGCACAAGGTCGTCGCGGCTTATTTTCAGCGTATTTGCACGCAGTGTCATCGTCGGATGGCAGAGCGTGCCTGCCGCCGCCTTTTCCGCGCGTGCCTTTCCGTAGGCGTCGCACCAGAGCGAGCATATCCACTCCGGCAGCGAATAGCAGACGGAAAGATATTTTATGTAGTTATCCTCCTTTTTCGGTAGGGAGATATTCTTTCTCTCGCGTATGAAGCTGCGCAGGACAGCGTTGATAAATGCCTCGCTGTTCTTTCTCGCGTAGAAACGGCGGGCAAGCTTCACGCTCTCGTTCACGGCGGCGGACTCGGGGATTTTGTCCATATATTCAAGCTGATATATGCCGAGCTCCAGAATCGTGCGCACATCGCGGTCTATATCGTCCACTCTGCGCTCCGAGAGGCGCGAGATGAAATAATCGAGCGTGATTTCCCTTTCGATAACGCCGTAAAAAAGCGCTGTATAGAGTGCCTTTTCCGCGCCCTCCAGCCCGAGCCGCTCTATGCTGCCCGAAAGCTCTATATTTGAATATTTGCCGCTTCCGCGGTACTTTTGCAGCGAGAGAAACGCCGCTTCTCTTGCAGTCATATTTCGTTCCTTCCGTTGCGGGCGCTCATTCGAGCTTCTGCCCCGCCTCTATTTTTCTGCCTCTTATAAAATCGCCCGCGCTCATTTCCTTTTTGCCCTCGGGTATGAGCCGCAGAAGCTTTATTTTGAAGTCCGCGCAGTTTACATATATCGCGCCGCTCTTTTTCGCATCGAGAGCGGTGACAAGTCCCGCCTCGCCTTCTGCGGGCAGGTCTGTGCGCTCCGCCTCGGTTATTTTCAGCGAGGCACCGCCGAGCAGAGCATATGCCGCAGGCTCCGGCGAGAGCGCGCGGATTTTATCGTGCACCTCTTTTGCCGCGGCGGAGAAATCTATCTTCGCGTCCTCTTTTTCTATTTTTGCCGCGTAATTTGAGAGCGCGTCATCCTGCTTTTCTCTTGTCGCCTTTCCCGCAAAAATATCGGGGAGTGTACGGACGAGCAGGTCGGCGCCCATTTTCGCAAGCGTATCGTGTATCTTGCCGAAATTGTCGTTTTCATCGGGGAAATACGAGCTTTTCGCTATCATATCGCCCGTGTCAACTCCCTCTGCCATATACATGAGAGTGATGCCGAGTTCTTTTTCTCCCGCCATGATGGCACGCTGTATGGGCGCGGCACCGCGGTATTTCGGGAGCAGTGAGCCGTGAATATTGATGCAACCGAAGCGCGGTGCGTCAAGCACATATTTCGGCAGTATGCGCCCGTATGCCGCGACGATGATTATATCGGGGGCAAGGGCAGTGAGCGTATCGGCGAAGTTTTCCGCCTTCAGGTTCTGCGGCTGATATACGGGAATGCCGTGCGCCTGCGCCAGCACCTTCACGGGCGGCGGGGTCATGACATGACCGCGGTTTTTCGGCTTATCCTGCCGCGTGACGACGCCGACGATATCGGCTCCGTAGGGCGAAGCTATGAGCGCGCCGAGCGCCGCCGAGGCAAACTCGGGCGTACCCATGAAAACTATTCTCATTTATAATCCTCCGCGTAATATTCGGCTACTTCCTCAGGCGTCATCATCCTGTCGGCTATATCGGGATAGAGCCTGCCGTCGAGATGGTCTATCTCGTGGCAGAAGCAACGCGCGAGCAGTCCCGTGCCCTCGTATTCGCGCTCGTTTCCCTCTCTGTCCAGCGCACGCACCTTTACATAAGAGGGGCGCGTGCATATCCCGTTTTTGCCCGGGATCGAGAGACAGCCCTCAAGCCCCGTCTGCGAGCCGGAGGAATATATTATCTCGGGATTTATCAGTTCTATGACCTCGCCCGGCTCCACCTCTATCACCACGACGCGGCGGAGTACGCCGACCTGCGGAGCGGCAAGCCCGACTCCGTCGGCATTTCGCATGGTTTCGAGCATATCGTCGAGGAGCGTGCACGTGCGTTCCGTTATTTTGTCGAGGGGACGGCTCTTCTTGCGCAGTGCTCCCTCTCCTTCTTTGAGTATATTGAGTAGTGCCATCTTTCTACCTCCGTAAATCAAACGGTGCTTGGATTTATATCTATACCGACAGAGAGCGACTGCGAGGTATATTTGCCGAATTCCTTCATCAGCGTGGCGAAAAGCAGACGCCACCGCCTGTTTTCGCGGAATTTTATCACCATTCTCATGCGGTATTTTTCGTTTATCTTATATATATCGGCTTCAAAGGGACCGAATATCACACCGCGGCAATCGGAAAATTCTCCCGTGCAGAGCGAACGCAGGCGCTCCGAGAGAGACGCCGCTATATCGCGCACGCGATTTTCCTCCGTGCCCGAAACGGCGAGCACCGCCATATCGCAATAGGGCGGAAAGCTCATCGCGCGGCGCATGGCGATATCGTTTTCGTAGAAGGCGATATAATCCTGCCTTGCGGCAAGGCATATTGTCGGATTGTCGGGATTTGAGGTCTGGATAACAGCCTTGCCGGGGGCGGCGCCTCTGCCGGATCTTCCTACAGCTTGCGTTATCAGCGAAAATGTCCGCTCTCCCGCGCGGAAATCGTCCATGAAGAGCGAATTGTCCGCCGCCACGATGCCGACGAGTGTGACCGATGGGAAATTATGTCCCTTAGTCACCATCTGCGTGCCGATGAGAATATCCGCCTCGCGATTGCGGAATTTTTCGCATATTTCGTCCTGCGAAAATCTGCCGCGCGTAGTATCCGCATCCATACGCATAACGCGTGCATCGGGAAAGAGCGTGCAAAGCTCATCCTCTATCTTCTGCGTGCCGAAGCCGCCGAGCGAAAGGTGTTCGCTCCCGCACGATGGGCAGACAGAGGGCACCTCTCTGCGATATCCGCAGTAGTGGCAGGAGAGATAACCTTTCCCGCCGCGCTTCTTATGATATGTCAGCGAAACGGAGCAATGCGGGCAGAGCACAGCCTCGCCGCAGAGGCGGCAGGACATATAGCTGCTGTAGCCGCGCCTGTTGAGAAAGAGAACTGCCTGCTCGCCTGCGCGGAGCGTTCTCTCAAGCTCGCGGCGCAGATCCTCGCCTATGTAGCTCTCGGGAGAAGCCGCCTTTCGCATATCCGAGATGATAACCTCGGGCAGGCGTGCTGTCCCGTAGCGGTTTTTCAGCTCCACGAGGGTGTAGACCCCGCGCTTCGCTTTTTCGTAGCTTTCCACAGAGGGAGTGGCACTGCAAAGGAGCATCAGCGCGCCCGACTCCGCACAGCGGTATCTCGCGATATCGCGCGCATGATATTTCGGCGACTGCTCCGACTTATATGTGTGCTCCTGCTCCTCATCTATGATTATTGCGCCGAGCCGCTCGAGCGGAGCGAAAACGGCGCTTCTCGTGCCGAGAACGATATCGACCTCGCCGCGCCTTATTCTGCGGAATGTATCGAGACGCTCTCCGCCCGAGAGCCGCGAATGTATAACGGCGAGTCTGCCGCCGAAAACAGCGGCGAATGCCGAAACGGACTGCCATGTCAGCGCTATCTCGGGGACAAGAACTATCGCTGTTCTGCCGTCGTCGATGATGTTGCGGCAGAGCGAAAGCACAACGCTTGTTTTGCCGCTCCCCGTAACTCCGTGCAGAAGCGCCGCGTGGGGCTTGCCGTCCAGAGTCAGCGCATAGAGCAGATTCTTTGCCCGCGCCTGCTCCTCCGAGAGTACAGGCTCGCGGTGCGGCGTGGCATCGAGATTTTCATATGGGTTTCTGTAATATTCGCATTTTTCCTCGCGCACGAGCCCTTTTTTGACGAGTGCCTTCACCTGCGCCGAGGTATAGCCGAGCGCCGTCAGCTCCGAAAGCTCAATGCCGTCGCTCTCGGAAACGAGAGAAAATATCTCCTTCTGCGCCGCGGGTGTTCTCGCCGCGAGAAGCTTGCCCGTGTCGGCATCCTCACAGGCGTATATCACGGAAATATTCGCGCTTGCCGCCTCGCGGATGAAAAGCTCCGAGCGGAGCACTCCCTCGCGAAGAAGCGAGCGGAGAAGCACAGCGCTGTCGGCTCCGAGAGCCTTTTCCGCCTGCTCCGCAGTGACGCCCTCGCAATGCGATGCCACATAATCGAGTACAAGGCGCGATTTCGCATTGAACTCCGCCTCCGGCGCATCATCGTTTATGAAAAAAAGCTCATCCGAGCGTGAGAGAGCCTCCGCGGGGATTATTCTTTTCACGGCATCGCCCATCGGGCAGACGGTGCGCTCGCAGACGAAACGGCAAAGCGCAAGGAGCGGCTCCGAGAGCCGCAGTTCGTCGCTCATAGCTCCGAGTATCGGCTTGAGATGCTCCATATCCGTTTCGGGGTCAAGCGAGGTGACCACCGCGGCATGCCTGACATTTGCCCTGCCGAAGGGGACAAATACGAGCGAGCCGATTTTCACCTCTCCCGCCGACTGCGGCACATAATATGTGTACTCGCTATCCAGATGAAACGGCAGGTCGAGCAGATGCACGCCCGCCGTCCGCAGCTTTTCGCTCATCCCAGAGTCTCTTCGTCAGCTTCTTCCAGCTCTTCCGGCTCTTTGATAACAATCTCGCCGTCATACATTCTGTTCACGGCGTTGCGGACAGCCTTTTTATCGCGAAGCTCGGGGTCTATCAGCGCGGAAAGCGGCTTATCCGTCTCCTTATTGGCTATCTTCTTCTCAGCCGCTTCACGCTGCTCGATATACTCGTCGGTAACTATCTTTGCCGCCTTCGCCGTAGCCATGACGAGCGCATAGCGGTTCATTTTGCCCTTTGTCAGCTCCTCTATTGAGGGTGTTATCATTGTCTGCGTATTTACCTGCTGTTTTTTCATTTTGGTTTATTCCTTTCCTTGCTCTGAAATAAGCGTGTTAATAAAATCGGTATTCCTTGCCGTGCGGAATCTTTCCGCCGCGGCGATGTCAAGCATCTTGCGCACCGTTTCCTCAATGGAATTTTCGCCGTTCACTATTATATAATCATAGCAGTGCGCGAGCCGCAGTTCTTCGTATGCGCGCCCTATTCTTGACTCTATGACATCGGCGCTCTCCGTGCCTCTGCCGATGAGTCTCGCACGCAACGCTCTCATACTCGGCGGTACCATGAAAACGAGTATTGCCTCCGGCATGCGCCTTTTTATCTGCATAGCACCGTCCACTTCTATTTCGAGAATAATATCTCTGCCGTTCTCCAGCTCCTCGGCTATATGCGCTTTCGGAGTTCCGTAATATCTGCCGCTTCCGCTGTAGAGTGTATATTCGAGCATTTCACCATCGGCGATAGCCTTATTGAAGCGCTCGTGCGTCCAGAAATGGTAATGTACGCCGTCTGTCTCTCCCTCTCTCGGAGAGCGGGTCGTCGCCGAAACGGAAACGGCAAAATCATGCTCCTTTTGCAGAAGCGAAACAACTGTTCCCTTTCCGCAGCCGGAGGGACCCGAAACCACAAAGAGCAGTCCTCTTTTCATTCGTCCTCCTCCTCGTCATCCTCCTGCTCGAGCATACCGCCGAGACGGTTTGATATCGTTTCCGGCTGTATAGCCGAGAGTATCACATGGTCGCTGTCCGTTATGATGACGCATCGCGTTCTTCTGCCGCAGGAGACGTCTATCACCCTGCCTGCGTCGCGCGCATCCTGCACGAGACGCTTTATCGGAGCGGAATCGGGGGAAACGAAAGTCACCACGCGGTGTGCCGCCACCATATTGCCGAAGCCTATGTTTATAAATTTCATATTGCCGTTTTCCTTTCCGCGCTTATTCTATATTCTGTATCTGTTCGCGTATCTTTTCCAGCTCGCTCTTCATTTCTATCACGAGCTTTGCTATGCGCGAATCGTTTGATTTCGAGCCTATCGTGTTTGTCTCTCTGTTCATCTCCTGAAGCAGGAAATCGAGCTTTCTGCCGACAGGCTCACTGCTGCAGAGGAATGAATCGAACGCTTCAAAGTGGGAAGCGAGGCGCACAATCTCCTCATCTACAGCGATTTTGTCCGCATATATCGCACATTCCGTCAGCAGGCGGTTTTCATCGAGTGGGATATCTCCCGCAAGTGCGCGTATACGCTCCGAAACGGAAGAGAACTGCGCCGCCTTGTTTTCCTCCGAGATAGGAGCTATCTGCCCGGCAAGCGCCTTGACGCGCTCTTTCTTTGCGGCAATGTCGGCGCGCATATTTTCGCCCTCGCGTTCGCGCTCCGCCGTGAATGCCGCGAGCGCTTCATCCATAACGGGAAGCACCTTCTGCCATTCCGCCTCGGTATCCTCATCCGCCTTTTTGACGGAGAAAACATTCTGATTCTGCGCCACACGCATCGTGGATATATCGTCCTTCAGCCCGAAATCGGCGGAAAGCTTTTTAAGCGCGTTTATGTAGCTTTCCGTATAAGCGCGGTCTATCTCTATCTCCACGCCGTCGTTTTCCAGCACATCGACGCCGATAAAGACCTCAACCTTGCCGCGCGATATTCCTCTCGCGAGAATATAAGCCTTTGCCTTTTCCTCAAGAAAGCCGAAAAGCCTCGAGGTTTTCACCGTGCAGTCGAGATAGCGGCTGTTCACGCTCTTTATTTCAACGAGAATATCGCGTCCGCCTATCTGCCTTTTTGCCCGCCCGTATGCGGTCATACTTCTGATCATACTCTACCTCTTTAATTATTTTTGCGCATTTTTATATTTTTATAGTCAGTTTAAGGTTAATATATATATTATAATATAAGCAATATTTCTTTGTCAATACCTTTTACTCTTCTTTGCGATGAAAAAGCGACGAAAAAAATCGTGCAGTTTGCGGAAAATTCCAATCTTATTTACAAAGAACCCGCATGTTGTTCATTAAATCGTAAAAAATAAGTGGTAAGATGTATGCGTAAAAAGAAAAAGGCAAGTTTGGAGGTCAGGTTTTATGAGCCTTTGGGAAAATGAAAACAATCAGAATGAAAACGGTGAGCAGAACAACGACGCCATGGAAGCGAACTTCACCGTGAAGGACAGCGGCAACGAAAATGCCGGAGATACGACTGATGAGAAGCCGACCTATGTTTTTGAAAATTTATATAAAAATGAATTTGATCGCGAAAGAGAACGCAAGAAAAAGAAAGGCATGAGAATGAGCGGCGGCGGTATTGCCGCAATAGTTGCTCTCTGCCTCGTGTTATCGATGATTTCGGGTATCGTGACGGGAGCCTTCATCGGAAGAAGGAATACTCCCTCCGATGCGACAACGCCGACAGATTCCGGCTCTTCCTCTACTGTTACACCGAATGAGACAACAAGCGGACATGAGAGCACAGCGGCCACATCTCCTGTCCCGCTGATACAGCAGGCGGCAAGCTCGGGCAATACGCTCTCTCCCGAAGAGATAGCGGCAAACTGCACTGACAGCGTCGTTGTAGTCGAAGTCGTCACAGTGACAACATATACCATGTTCGGTAAAAAATATGAGCAGGCTACGCGCGGCGCGGGAAGCGGCGTCATCTACAGCGAGGACGGCTATGTTATCACAAATTACCATGTTGCAAGTGAAACCTGCAGCAGCATCACCGTCACGACAAGCGACGGCAAGACATACAATGCGAAGTTTGTCGTAGGTGACAAGGATGCCGATATTGCCGTTATCAAGCTTGAAAATGCAAGCGGTCTCAAGCCCGCAAAGATAGGCAACTCCAAAAATCTCGTGGTCGGCAACTATGTTGCGGCTATAGGCAATCCGCTCGGCTATGGGCTCACATTTACCGACGGTAAGGTAAGTGCCCTCTCGAGAAAAGTTTCCATCGACGGCTCTTCCATGACGCTCATTCAGACGAATGCTGCCGTCAATGAAGGAAATTCCGGCGGCGGTCTCTTCAATGCGGCAGGCGAGCTTGTCGGCATAGTCAATGCCAAGATAAGCGGCGATACCGTTGAGGGCTTCGGTTTTGCCATTCCGATAGACACGGTGGTAAAAAATGTGAACGACCTGTTGACATATGGTTATATAAGAGACAGAGCACGCCTCGGTGTTACGATAAATTCGCTCTATCTCATAGATGAAAAAAGAAATTACAGTATTGTTTATTATATCCAGTCTGTCTCCTCCGGAAGCAGTGCCGAAAAGGCAGGACTTCAGGCAGGCGATATACTCTATATGCTTGACGGCGAATTTACGCCCGCTTCTTCCTTCGCTTCTGCCCTCTCAAAATATAAGGTGGGCGACACGGTAGAGCTGACAGTGCTCCGTTCAAGCGGCGGCATAACCTCTACAACAGTTTATCAAAAGGATTGCACAGAGGTTAAGGTCAGTGTAACATTCGAGGAATTCAACCCGAATACCCAAAATTAAGCTATCATTCTTTGACGTGGAAAATAAAAGTTTCTCCTTCCAAAAACAGAGCGGCGAGCAATCGCCGCTCTGTTTTTTGCGGCGGTTGGAGTTGGGTGCGTGTCTGGGTGCGAACATAGTGAAATAGGTTTTTTGGCAATACACACATGGTAACACCTCATCCGCCGCGGTAAACCGCGCCACCTTCTCCCACTGGAGAAGGCTGGCAAAAATCCTTGCTTTCGTCAGCGCGTGTACTGGATTCACGCCCGCGCCACCCATTATCCAGCGGGCGTGCAGGCTTGCGTGCACGAATCTGCTCGGCTTCCTCGCGCACTTTGTTCGCACGCGTGGTAGTATGAGATTGCGGGGAGCGGCAAAACTACCGATTTTACCTTTGCCCCTTTGCCGCACGCACTTGCCACGCATGGCTCGCGCGACAAGCTCGTGCACGCCGCCGGTGGTTCGGAAGAAGGACGGCGTGAGCCCTCCTTGCTGACTTTTGGTATACTCCGTCTCGGCGACGCCGTTTAGAGGTGGCTTCGCCACCCTGAACCCTCCTCTTCGTCACTGAAAAGTACGATAAAAGAAAAGTTACTTTATGATTCTTCTCTTTCAGAGTTCTTTTCGCTTGTCCGAAAAGAACGAAAAGGACAAAAAGAGGAACGCTTTCCTCTTTTGAACTCTTTCTGTCGCCTCGCGGCGACTCGTGCGAACACAGTGCCCTGACCGTCCGACCATAGCATAGCCGCGGCTACAGGTTCGAAACGCTCAAGCGCCGACTCGGATTCACTGCTGTGCCATGTCGGGCTATGGCGAACCTCGCGGTTCAATCTTGGGCGCATGTCTGGGTGCAAACATAGCGAGATAGGGTTTATTTTGATAGTCCCGTCGGCGCACAGGCTCCACCCACGCCCGCCAACCATATTATGCGGGCGTGCAGGCTTGCGTGCACGAATCTGCTCGGCTTCCTCGCGCACTTTGTTCGCACGCGTGGTAGTATGAGATTGCGGGGAGCGGCAAAACTACCGATTTTACCTTTGCCCCTTTGCCGCACGCACTTGCCACGCATGGCTCGCGCGACTAACTCGTGCACGCCGCCCGAGGTTCGGAAGGAGGACGGCGTGAGTCCTCCTTGCTGACTTTTGGTATACTCCGTCTCGGCGACGCCGTTCAGAGGTGGCTTCGCCACCCTGAACCCTCCTCTTCTTCACAGAAAAGTACGATAAAAGAAAAGTTTCTTTATGATTCTTCGCGGGCGAAAACTTTATTAAAATTGCGTGAAACTTTATAGGTGCGCGATACAAAAAAAGGAAATCCCTGCGGATTTCCTTTTTTGTATTTACTTATTGCCGCGGTCGATATGCGCCTCGAGGCGATTTACTATCATATCGAAAGCGACGGCATTTTTTCCGCCCTCCTGCACGACGATATCAGCCATTCTCTTGCTCGGCTCCACATAGAGGTCATGCATCGGCTTGACGGTGGCTGTATACTGCGAGAGCACCGATTCAAGTGTGCGGTTGCGCGTTTCCATATCGCGCCTTATTCTGCGTATGAGACGGATATCGGCATCCGTATCGACGAATATTTTAATATCCATAAGATTACAAAGCCGTATATCGGAAAAAATCAGGATTCCCTCGATAAGTATTATCGAACGGGGCGCGATATTCACCGTTTCACTGCTTCTGTTATGGATAGTATAGTCATAAACGGGACATTCGACAGCTTCGCCGTTTTTGAGCTTTTTGATATCCTCAATCATCAGATCCGTTTCAAAAGAATCGGGATGGTCAAAATTTATTTTCGAGCGCTCCTCATACGAGAGGTCTTTATATCCCCTGTAATAATTGTCATGATGAACAATGGCGATATCATCGCCGAAATGCTCGATTATCTTGTCGGCGAGCGTCGTTTTGCCGCTTCCGCTGCCGCCTGCTATTCCGATAACGATTATATTATGCATTTTTCCGCCCTGCTATCAAAAAATAAGTTGTGGTTTGCCTGTCTTTTTATCAGAAAATTCAAGCGAGGAAAGGAATTTTTCCTTTGCATCGGCAAAAAGTGCCTCGTTTGAAGCATGGAGTGTGGCGATTTTTTCACCCTTGCCGACATAATCTCCGGTTTTCTTTGCCAGCTCTATGCCCGCGCCGAAATCAATACTGTCACCCTTATTCACTCTGCCCGCTCCGAGAAGCGAAGCGCAAAGCCCGATGCCCTCGGTATTCATATGAGAGATATAGCCGTCACAGGGCGACGCTATCTCTCTGCTGTAGGGTGCCCGCGGGAGCTTCGATGTATCTTCTATCATGGAAACATCACCGCCCTGCGCCGCTATCCATTCTTTCATCTTGGCAAAAGCCGCACCGCTCTCTATTGATTTAGCAACCATAAGTTGCGACTCTTGCACTGAAATTTTCTTAAACATGGAGACGAGATTTGAGGCGAGTGCCACGCATATTTCATAGAGATCGCCCTTTTGCTCGCCGCGAAGTACGCGCACCGCCTCAACCACTTCAAGTGAATTGCCCACATTATGCCCGAGCGGAATATCCATATTTGTGACGAGCGCACGGACATTTCTGCCGCACATGGTGCCGACTCTTATCATCTCGTCGGCAAGCTTTCTCGCGTCGTCGACCGTCTTCATAAAAGCGCCGCTGCCCGCCTTGACATCAAGTACGATGGATTTTGCACCTGCGGCGAGCTTCTTGCCCATGATGGACGAAGCTATGAGCGGTACGCAATCCACGGTTGCGGTTACATCGCGCAGAGCATACAGCTTTTTGTCGGCAGGAGCGAGATCGCCGCTCTGCCCGACTACGCAGACGCCGACATTTTTAACGGTGTCGATAAATTCTTCTCTCGTCATCGAGGTGCGATAGCCCGCGATGGATTCGAGCTTGTCGACGGTGCCGCCCGTATGCCCGAGTCCTCTGCCGGACATTTTTGCCATCTTTCCTCCGAGCGAGGCGACGACAGGCGCGACTATCAGCGAGGTCTTATCTCCTACCCCGCCGGTCGAATGCTTGTCTACAGAGAGGTCACCGAACATCGAGAGGTCTACAACATCGCCCGAGCACATTATCGCATCGGTCAGCACAGCCGTCTCTTCGCTTGTCATGCCGCGGCAACAGATAGCCATGCAGAGTGCCGAAGCCTGATAGTCGGGTATATCACCGCGGGTATAGCCCTCGACAAAGAAGCGTATCTCCGCCTCGTCGAGTGCCAGCCCGCAGCGCTTTTTATGAATGATATCATACATTCTCATGCTTATCTCATCCCCTTATCATAAGGTATACCCTCTGCCTTCGGTGCGCGCGAGCTCTTCGAGGTGAAGGCAAGCACGACAAGCACCGCCACATAAGGAATAAGGTTATAGAAATACATCGGAAGTCCGAGGCTTTTAAAGAACGGAATTGACGAGGAAACGACACCGAGGCACTTGAGAAAGCCGAACATAAGCGAGCCGAGAGCGATGCCCAGCGGCTTCCAGTTTCCGAATATCATGATAGCGAGAGCGAGAAAGCCCATGCCCGCGACAGTGCCCTCGGAGGTACCGCCCGCAGTAGTCGCTATATAGATATAGCCGCCCATGCCCGCGAGTGCGCCGGAAACGGTTGTTCCGAGGTAGCGCATCTTCTTTACGTTTATACCGACGGAATCCGCCGCCTGCGGATGCTCTCCGCAGGCACGCAGACGAAGCCCGAGCTTTGTAGTATAGAGAAGCACGGAAAGTATCACAAATACTATCGTAGCAATATATGTAGAGATATATGCTTTATCGAAAAATACTCTGCCGACATTTCCGAGGTCATTATTTAAGATAACAAAACCGATATCCTTCGGCATAACAAGCTTATCCTGCATGAAGAATATTTTCACTATAAAGAGTGTGATGGCGGGGGCAAGCAGATTGAGTGCCGTGCCGCCGATGGTCTGATCAGCCTTCAGCTTTATAGCCGAGAAGGAGAGCAGAAGCGAGAAGAGCGCGCCAGCCAATGCCGCCACAGCCATAGCTATGACGAAAAGCCACTGCGTGCCGACGAGGAGATCCGCCTTCTGAAAGAGATAAACCGTTATCGCTCCGATAAACGAGCCGAATATCATGATACCGTCGAGCGCGATATTGATAATGCCGCTTCGCTCGGCAAAAACGCCGGCAAGAGCAACTATCAGTAGCGGAATTGAATAAATCAGAGTTTTCTGAAGCAAAAATACCATTACTTATCATCCTCCTCTGTTTTTGTCTGTGCAGCATTCGCGCTTACCGCTTCGGCTTCATGCCGCTCGGCAATCTCCGCAGCCACGGCACCTGCCGCTTCCGCCGCCAGCGCTTTTTCTTCTTTTTTTGCCTGTCTTTCCGTGATGAAATCCTTGATGAACTTGGAGAAGCCCGCAAAATATATTATCACGGCAACGATGAGGTCGGATACATATTCATTGAAGGCGGTATATCCCGCAAGATTGAAGCCGCCCTTGCCGATATACCGAAGGAATACCGAGCTGAATATGACGGCTATCGGATTGTTGCTTGCGAGAAGAGCTACGGGGATGCCGTTGAAGCCCTCGCTCGGGAGAGTGCTGTATGTATTCCAGAGAAAATCGTTTTCGCCGTTCAGATACCAGAGTGCGGCGCCGCCGGCGGCAAGACCGCCCGCTATCATCATGGAAAGCACGATATTGCGCTTTTCGTTCATGCCGGCGTATTTTGCGCCGTTTTTATTGAAGCCGCAGGCTTTCAGCTCATAGCCGAAGGTCGTTTTATTCAGAATAATATATATTACTACAGCGAAAAGTATCGCAATGAAAAGGCTGATATCGACATGTGAACCCGGGAAAAGCTTATCCAGCCCGAATTTCGGAGTTGCCACGCCGTTTGTGATGGTCTTGCGGATGAATTTTGTCTTTGTCTCCGCGATATTGATAAATCGGTCGCCTGTCAGATAAAATACCCAGCTGACCGCGTTTGCGGCTATCCAGTTTGTCATTATGCAGACGATAACCTCATTTACATTGAAAACCGCCTTGAAAAATCCCGGGATGGCTCCCCAGAGCATACCCGCGAGCATGCCTGCGATAAGCGCCAGCAGCCACACGAAAAAGGCTGTATCCGGCGTGGTCGGAATTGCGAGAGCGACAAGAAGCGAGGTCATGGCGCCCATGAGATACTGCCCGGGTGCACCTATATTGAAAAGTCCCGTTTTGAAAGCCACGGCGACGGAAAGACCCGTCATGAGGAGCGGTGCCGCCTCAAGCAGCATATCGCCGAACTGGAAGAGCACATCCTTTGCGCTTCCCGCGGCGAAGGGTCCGCCGAGAATGATAGCCAGCCCGGAGAAAGCCTCGGAGATATCTATATCGCTCGATGTCAGCGCCAGAATAAACAGTACCACAAAGCCGACGAGCATGCCGCCGAGTATACAGAGCAACGAGGCGGCAACAGACTTTGTGCCGTCCTTTTTCAGGAAATTATTGAATTTATCATTTTTATTCATCGCCCTTTTCCTCCTTTGCGGCAGTCTGTCTCTTTGCGCCCGACATATAAAGCCCCAGCTCCTGAACCGTTATTTCCTTCGGATCGAATTCGCCGACTATTTCGCCCTCATACATGACTAGAATCCTGTCCGAAACATTCATCACCTCGTCCAGCTCGAGCGAAACAAGCAGAACAGCCGAGCCGCTGTCGCGCGATTCGATCATCTTTTTGTGTATGGATTCTATGGCGCCGACATCGAGTCCGCGCGTGGGCTGAACAGCCACGAGAAGGGTATGCTCGCGGTCAAGCTCGCGCGCGATTATCGCCTTCTGCTGATTTCCGCCGGACATGGAACGTGCGGCGGTTTTCGAGCCCTGACCGGAGCGCACATCATATCGGTCGATAAGCTCATCGGAATACCGCTCCACCTCATCGAATTTTATAAATCCGTGCTTCTGAAATCTCGGCTCAAAGTAGCGCTGAAGCACGAGATTGTTTCCGAGCGAATAGTCGAGAATAAGCCCGTGCTTATGCCTGTCCTCGGGGATGTGGCTTATTCCGTGCGTATTGCGATAGCGCACGCTTTTGTGCGTGATATCGACTCCGCAGAGCGTGATCGTGCCGCTCTCCACCTTTTCAAGCCCCGTCAGCCCATGGACAAATTCCGTCTGTCCGTTTCCGTCGATGCCGGCGATACAGACTATCTCGCCCGCACGCACATCAAAGGAAACATTGTGCACGCTGTCCTTCTTTTTGTGCTTGCCGTGCATGCACATATTTCTGACCTCGAGAACAACATCCTTCGGCTTTGCCGGCTCTTTTTCCACGACAAACCGTACATCTCTGCCGACCATCATGTTTGACAGCTCTTCCTTTGTCGTTTCGCTGACATTGACCGTGCCTATGTATTTTCCTTTGCGCAGAACGGTCACTCTGTCGGCAACAGCCATTATCTCATTGAGCTTATGCGAGATGAAGAGGATGGATTTGCCTTCCGCCTTCATTCTCTTCATGATATCCATCAGCTCGGAAATCTCCGCCGGTGTCAGCACAGCCGTCGGCTCGTCGAAAATGAGTATTTCGTTGTCGCGATAGAGCATTTTGAGAATTTCCGTTCTCTGCTGCATGCCTACTGTGATATCCTCGACAAGCGCGTCCGGATCTACATTCAACCCATATGCCTCGGAGAGGCGCAAAACCTTTTCTCTCGCCTGCTTTTTGCGAAGAAAGCCGAATTTATTCGGCTCCACTCCGAGGATGATATTATCCAGCACGGAAAACACCTCCACAAGCTTGAAATGCTGATGTACCATGCCGATGCCGAGCGCATTCGCGTCGTTCGGGTCGCTGATATCGACAACCTCTCCGTTTTTCAGTATTTCGCCCTTTTCCGGCTTGTAAAAACCGAAAAGAACGCTCATAAGAGTTGATTTTCCCGCTCCGTTTTCGCCGAGCAGGGCATGAATCTCGCCCTTTTTCAACTGCAAGGTGATATCGTCGTTTGCGACGATGCCCGGAAATACCTTTGTGATATTCCGCATTTCAATGATATAGGGAGCTTCGCCCGCTTCATTTTGCGGTATATTTATCTTTTCTTCATTCATAAGCCTGTGCCTTCCTTCAATAAATATAGTTTTCATTCCCTTTTGAAGATGTAGCCGCGCGGATGCGCCTTCAGAAAGAAATGAGCCGGCTATAACAGAATGCCGTATGTGCGCCGATTGGCGCACATACGGCGAACTGAAAAACTATTTATTATTTTTCAAAATCGATAGTTGTGTTTGTAAGACCTTCGGAGAGCCAGTCTGCATAGTTTGCAGCTTCGGGAACCTTGCTTACGGGAACTATTGTACCGTCTTTGATTTTATTGAAGAGCTCTGTATACTCAGCAACGGTGAACTTGGAGAATCTCCATGAATCCTTTGCTGTGGGCAGACCTGTAGCGTTATCGGCAGCACCGAGGTCCTGAACCTTGTTTGCAAGCTCGGTATTCCACTTATCTGCATAGAACTGACCGAGAACCTGCTGAACGGATACTGCAAGCTCCTTCATAGCGGATGTTATAATCTGGGATGACTGAGCGGACTGGTCTGTATCAACACCGACTATCTTTGCATTCGGATATTCAGCAGCCGCGGATTTAACCGACTGAAGCATGGAGCCGCCGCAGGAGAATACTACCTCTGTACCTGCCGCATACCAGCCTGCGATCTGTGTCTGAAGATCGGGAGAAGCCGAGAAGTCGTCGCCGTACTTGTAGCTGTACTTGATTGTGATATTTTTGCCGAGCTCCTTTGCAGCTGCTTCGGCGCCCTGAACGAAGCCGTAGCCGAAACGGTTGCACGCGGGATTTGCACCGCCGCCGCCACCCGTGTAACCGAGCTTTGTGTAGCCCTCTTTAACCACTGCATAGCCTGCCATGTAGCCGCATTCCTGCTCTTTGTAGGTGATAGCGGTAACATTGTCAAGACCGAGTGCCCAGCCGTCAACAAATACAAACTTGACATCGGGATTTTCCGTGGCAACAGTCTTTATGGCTGTTTCCTGAAGGAAGCCGGGGGTAACGATAATCTTGGCACCGTTGTTGATAGCCTGTCTCATAGCGGCTATACGGTCGTTGTCGCTGGCGTCGGAGCCGTTGTCGGGCTGATAATACTTGTAGGTGAGACCGTTTTTCTCGGCATAAGCCTTGGCACCCTCATATGTGCCCTGGTTGAAGCCGCCGTCCATAAGCTGACCTACATCCGTAACCACTGCGATTTCAAATGTCTTTTTGCCGCAGGATGCAAAAGCAACACAGCAGGTAGCGAGCATTGCAATGCAAAGGAAAACAGAAATAATCTTTTTCATCGTATTTCTCCTGTCGTTTTTTTGGGATAGACCCATATTTTTGTTTAAAGTGTAAAACTTTAATACTACAACTATTATATATGATACGCTTTTGTTTGTCAATGCTTTTTTGGCATATTACATATAAATTTTATCTGTAGTTTTATACGATTGTGCAAATTTAACATTTTTGCGGCATTGCTATAATGCAAACTGCACTATAGAGGCATCAGAGTTTTGCCTTAGCCATGGAAACGGCTGTTTCGAGCGCAAGCTCCATCATTGCCGTAAAAGAGGTCTGGCGTTCAAGCGCGCTGGTTGCCTCGCCTGTCACAAGATGGTCGGACACGGTGAAAATGCCGAGCGCACGCTTGCCCGCTCTTGCCGCGTTCATATAGAGTGCGGCACTTTCCATTTCCACTGCGAGCACGCCCATTTTAGCCCATGCATTCTTTACCTGCATCCAGTCGGGAAGTCCCGCACCGTCGCCGTAGAAGCAATCGGAGGAGAGCACATTGCCGACATGATAATTGCTTATGCCCAGCGCTTTTGCGGATTCCACGCAGGCGGAAAGCAGAGCAAAATCGCATATCGGCGCAAAGGTTCCGGGAAGATGAAACTGCGCGGCGTAGTTTGAATCAGTGCAGGCGCCCTGACCGATGACTATATCGCGGATATGCACCTTTTCGGAGTAGCCGCCGGCGGAGCCGACGCGAATGATATTTTCAACTCCGAAAAAGTTGAAGAGCTCATAGGAATATATGCCGATAGACGGGATACCCATGCCGCTCGCCATGACGGAAACGGGAGTACCCTTGTATTTTCCGGTATAGCCCTGTATACCGCGGACATTGTTTACGAGCCGCGGAGCCTCAAGAAAATTCTCCGCAATGAATTTCGAGCGAAGCGGGTCGCCCGGCATGAGAACGGTGGGAGCGAAATCCTCGGGTGTCGCATTTATATGCGGGGTAGGGTAATTTGCCATATTGTCCTCCTTTTAATATCCGACAGATTCCGTCGGCATTTTCTTTACTATTTTTACTATTCTGCTCGTGCCGAGACGCGATGCGCCGAGAGCGAGGAATTTTTCGGCATCCTCAAGCGATGAAATGCCGCCTGCCGCCTTTATTTTCACATGTTTCTCAACATGAGCGGCAAAAAGCGCGATATCATCAAAGGTTGCGCCGCCTGTGGAAAAACCTGTGGAGGTTTTGATGAAATCCGCACCCGATTTGTTTACTATCTCACACATCTTTATCTTTTCTTCATCGGTGAGCAGGCAGGTTTCGATGATAACTTTGAGTATATGACCCGAGCAGGCAGCCTTTACGGCTTTTATCTCGGCGAGCAGGTCGTCATATCTCTTATCCTTGAGCCAGCCGATATTGATAACCATATCAATCTCGTCCGCGCCGTTTTTTATTGCGTCCTCTGTTTCAAAGCATTTCGTTGCCGTTGTGGAATAACCGTTGGGAAAGCCGATAACCGTGCATACGGCAACCTTATCGCCGACATATTCCTTTGCACGCGCAACATATGATGCGGGAATACATACGGAAGCCGTATGATATTTAATGCCGTCATCGCATATTGCTTTTATTTCCTCCCATGTCGCACCCTGTGCAAGTAACGTGTGGTCTACCGCGGATAAAATTTTTTCAAGTTCCATGCTTACACCTCATTTGTATTTGTTTTTTGCTCTTTGCGCGGGTTTTTCGGCGCTTATGCCGTGTCCTGATGTAATGATTATAACATATGTCGGTAAATTATTCAAGAGCATACGGATATTTTCGGCAAAATGAAATGCAGTGTTACAATTGATGTGAGAGTAAAAACGAAAAAAGCATATAAAAAGTGAATACGATAAAACGCAGGCAATCCGCGCGGCGGATTGCCTGCCTTCCTTTAAATCGATATTATCAAAAAGTTCAGACTTTCATAAATGTCTTTATCCTATTAAAAACATTTACCCCTTCACTTTTTCAGTCTGTGCTTTTTTAGCATTCCGGATTTATAATAAATTCCGACCGGACCTGTAAGCCGGGTTCTGTCTGGAGCGACCATCTATCTTCGCTATATGTTACCATATAGCTTATATCCTTTCGGATATTGCCTCCTCGCGATGAGCTCGCGCTCGGGTCGGGCAAACCGCTTTCTCGCGGGGCGTTGCTTCGGATAGGGTTTACATGGCTCGCCGCGTTACCGCGGCGACGGTGAGCTCTTACCTCGCCTTTCCATCCTTACCGCATTTCTGCGGCGGTCTATTTCTGTTGCACTATCCCGGAAGTCACCTTCGGCGGATGTTATCCGTTATCCTGCCCTGTGAAGCCCGGACTTTCCTCATGATAATACCTTTCGGCGACATATCACGCGGCCGCTCAGTCCGGTCGGAAATTTATTCTGTTATTTTCCGATGGTTATCAAACCATCGCTCGGAGCATTTTTCAGCTCTTTTTTATAATTGAACAACTCTAAATCATAGCTGTTTTTGTATACGGCAATATGCACGCCGAATGATTCCTCTGTCGGGTCATAATCCTCGGAATAATACATATTCAGATAAAGTGCGGAGATACCGCTCTTCTCATAACCGTATTTTGATGCGCCTTTGTAGATATAACCCGCATTCGGCGCTGTCGCTGTCGGATAAGCTTCGACGGGAGCTTTTTTCACACTGTCAAAAAGATCAATATCCGAGAAAACAATATTGACATATGTGTATCTGCCGACCCGCTTGTATATATAAGAAGCTTTTTCATAGATATTGCCCGCTTCATCACGCAGGATGAAGCGAAAAGGCATTGCGCCGACGCTCTCAAGCGAATACTGCTCACGGAGCGCGTCAAGCGTACTGCTGTTATAGCGGACAGTAAACTGCAATTCATTCACAGAGGGGATATATCGCATGCCGTAAACGGAAAATCTGCCGTCGTAGCTGCCGCCGTTTTTGGAATAATCTATACCGAATTCCGATTCGGCATCATAAGTATAAATGCGGAAATCATCACCGAGTGCGCTGTATGAAGCATAAGCTTCATTTGTCCAGACCATATCGGTATGGCGGAAAACCATTTTGCTCTCGATTATTCTGTAAGCAAAAAACACATAAATAAAGATTATCAGCCCGACTATAAGCCAGCGAAAAACTTTTTTCAGTGTGCGGAAGCTGAATGTTTTGCCGAGCTTGGATTTCGCCTGATAACGCTCTTCTTTCATATAATCGCCGTAATCATTGAAATTTTCTGCCAATATTTCCGCCTCCTTCTTTCCGTATATGCCCATTATACTATAGAATCCTGTGTTTTTCAATATTTATGCGCGGATATTTTGTAAAATTTTATGTTTTTTCAGCATGGCAAAAATCGGCTTGCACCTGCCGTCGCATACAAAAAAGCGGCAAACGCCGCTTTTTGCGCTGTATTATTCCGCCTGCCGCCGCAGATCATGCGCGGCAAGTGCGGCGCCGCCGAAGGCGACAAAATAACCCGCTACATATATGAGTGAGTTCAGGCAGGTCTTGCCCAGCTCCTGAATATATGCACCGTCGATAATAAAGTTTGCAAAAACGGAAACAATCATCACGGCAAAATATGCCGTATATATACAGAGCGCGGGCGTTTTCGGCAGAACAGAGGCTTTTATATCGCATTTATCGCGCAGGAAAATCACCTTTATTACGAGCGCGATAACGGCAAGCAGACCCACGCAAAGCAGATTTACCGTAAAGGTTGTCATATCCGTCATAAAATAGTCCCGCATCTCCTCCGCATCAAGCTTATGCGAAACGGTAAGATGACGAATCAGAAATTGCAGAAAGGGGGTTATCGGATAAACGACAGCCATGAGCAAGGAAGAAAGAATTATCTGCTTTTTGCCCGCGAACATGAGAAGCATCGCAAAAATTCCCATCGCAAAGTAAAAGGCAAAATCCATGACAAAAAACGAGGCGCTGTAAAAAAAGCTCCATGCTTGTGCCATAAATGTCGGCAAATCAAAATAGAACATGCGGAGCAGACATGCCGTGAGTGTAAAAAAGCTTGTCGCACCGAGAGGAATAATAGCTGTGAAAAGAATGATTTTTTTATTTCGCATTTTATTTACCCTGAAAAAAGCCTGCTCTCGCAGGGATATTAGTAAGATAATTTTATCATACATACCGCTTTTTGTGAACAGAAAAAATGTAAAAGTAATGTAAATTATAAAAATCGTCTCCATTTCGCATTGACAGAAAGCGGTAAAAATAATATAATTAAGAAAGAAATATGCTATTCCGAAAGGACAAGCCTTATGAAGCGGATAAATGAAATCGTAAAAAAGCACGGCAGACCGATATTGACAAAAGAAGATGTTCCCTATCATGCCACGCTTGTTTTCAATGCCGGAGTGGCAAAATATCAGGGCAAATATGTCATGGTTTTCCGCAATGATTACGGCGAGTGGGGAAATACGCGCTTCAAAGGCACAAATCTCGGACTTGCCGCAAGCGATGACGGCATAAAATGGACTGTTGCCGACAAACCGATACTCGGCTCGGACAATCTCCCGCAGGGACTTGATATAAATGATGAAATTCGCCGCATTTATGACCCGCGCCTGACGGTTATCGACGGGCGCATATATATGTGCTTTGCCGTCGATACGGCGCACGGTATATGCGGCGGTATTGCCGTAACGGAGGATTTCGAGCATTTTGAAGCGCTCTGCATCTCCGTTCCCGACAACAGAAATATGGTTCTTTTTCCGGAAAAAATCGGCGGCAGGTATGTCCGCCTTGAGCGTCCCATGCCCATTTATTCGAGAGGGAGAGACAGATTTGATGTGTATTTGTCGTCATCACCCGATATGAAATACTGGGGAGAAACAAAATTTGTCATGGGTGTTGAAAATGTGCCCTTTGCAAATGACAAAATAGGTCCGGGTGCGCCGCCCGTCAGGACAAAATACGGCTGGCTCACGACAATCCATGCCGTTGACCGCGACGATTCACGCGGCAAAAACGGTTGGGAACCGAAATGGACAAAGCGTTATCATGCCGGCATAGCTTTGCTTGATGCGGAAAATCCGCATAAGGTGCTCGGCATTTATGACAAGCCGATAATAACGCCCGACCTGCCCTGGGAAACGGACGACGGTTTCCGTACACATGTAATATTCCCCGGCGGCATGATACTCGAAAAAACAGGAGAGGTAAAAATTTATTACGGCGCCTCGGATACGGTGGAATGTCTTGCCACAGCCGACGCGGACGAGCTTGCCGCGCTTTGCCTCGGAAAATAAACCTTTTTTGAAGGACACATTATAAAAATGAAATATTATCCGCATATAAAGCGAATACTTGATTTTGTATTCTCGCTTTTGTTTATCGTTATTCTTTTTCCGCTGTTGCTGATTGTAGCACTGATACTCATTTTTACATCGGGTGCGCCTGTTATCTTCACGCAGAAAAGAATCGGAAAAGGCGGCAAGCCTTTTATGATATATAAATTCCGCACAATGAAAAGTCATGCGCCCGAGCTTCCCTCGCGTGACCTGCCCGATGACGAATATGTTTCACGCTTCGGCAGATTTCTGCGACGCACGGGTATAGATGAGCTTCCTCAGCTTATCAATATAATCAAAGGTGATATGAGTATCGTCGGTCCGCGTCCTCTTATAGTGGATGAAAAGGAGATACATGCCCTGCGCATGAGTCTCGGCGTATACAAAGCCGCACCCGGGCTGACGGGGCTTTCGCAGATAAGCTGCGACAAAATTACCTCTCTTGAGGAAAAGGCGGAATGCGACGCAAAATATACAGACAAGATTACCTTCGCGGGAGATATGAAAATTTTCTTCGCGACGGTCGGGAAAATGTTTTCCTCCGATGGTATAAAAGAAAATATAAAATGATATAAAACAAAAAAAGAACCCGCGCGGGTTCTTTTTTGTGCGCGTTTTTTGGTCACTCAAAAGCGCGAGAAGAGAAAAGTTTCTTTATGTTTCTTCTCTTTCAGAGTTCTTTTCGCTTGTCCGAAAAGAACGAAAAGGACAAAAAGAGGAATGCTTTCCTCTTTTGAACACCTTCTGTCGCCTCGCGGCGACCGGTGCGAACAAAGTGCCCCGACCGTCCCGCTATAGCATAGTCACGGCTACAGGTTCGAAACGCTCAAGCGCCGACTCGGATTCGCTGCTGTGCCATGTCGGGCTATGGCGAACCTCGCGGTTCAGATTTGGGTGCGCGTCTGGGTGCGAACATAGCGAGATAAAATTTGCTTTGCACAATACACATGTAACACCTCATCCACCGCTATCGCGGTCCCCATTCTCCCACTGGAGAAGGCTAATAGTTACTTCCGTCAGCGTAGGTATCAGACCCACGCCCGCCACACATTTATATGCGGGCGTGCAGACAATGCGTGCACGAATCTGCTCGGCTTTTTTGTGTGATATGTTCGCGCGCGTGGTAGTATGAGATTGCGGAGAGCGCAAAACCACCGATTTTCGCTTTGTCCTTTGCCGCACACACTCGCCACACACTACTTCCTGCGACTAACTCGTGCACGCCGCGGTGGTTCGGAAGGAGGACGGCGTGAGTCCTCCTTGCTGACTTTTGGTACTTTTGGTCATACAAAAGTACGATAAAGGAAAAGTTTATTTATGATACTTTTCTTTCAGAGTTCTTTTCGCGGGCGAACGACATTCGCCCCTACCATGCGGGTCATCGTGGGAATTGACGCACGCGTCAGTTACCTCTATACACGAGCAGTTTTCTTCCTATATAGTTCCATATGAGGACAATGCCCTTGACAACGCAGTTGACGAGCAAATACCAGAAACCCGCGCGCCCTGTTATATTTGTTCCGACCCACATGAGAAGTACGGTCAACCCATAGCCGATGGCGCCGACGAGCGTATAGAGCAGGAAGCCTTTCCAGCCGCCGTCTCTTTTATGCTGCTCTGCCGAGGTGAAAACAAATATTCTCGAGAGTATAAAATTCACTGCAAGACCCGCAAAAAAGCCCGCCGTAGTCGCAATAATAAGTGCCGAAACCTTTTCGCTCCCGCCGAAAACAACCTCTTTGAAAAGTGCCAGCACACCCATATCGACAAGCGCCGCGATGCCGCCGACTATAGCGTAACGAAGAAATTCAAAGAGATTTTTATTTGATTTTTTGCTCATTTTCATATAACCTCAAAGCGCCTTTTTCGGCGGATTTTATAAATCAATTATACCATATTTTTCCCTTAATTTCAATAGTAAACAAAAATAATTGCCATCTTGCTTATAAAAAAGGAAAAGAGCGGTAAAAATATTACCGATACCCGCAGTAAGCGGAATTTTTTCGAAAGGAAGAAAAATAATGAAGAAAATCAACATTTTACTGACAGTTTTTATGCTTCTCGCATTCATGTGCCTCTCGCTCTCCGCTGCCGATTTGCTTTCTCCCGCAATCGCCGTGATGCAGAGTGAAACACGCATGATAAAAACCTGTATAGGAGAAAATGCGGCGCATTTCTCCGCTTTTGATTTTGACAGCGTGCTCGGCACGCAGGCAGGCTCCGCCGTGATAACACAGCTTCCCGCACCCGAGACGGGCACGCTCAAGCTTGGCGAAGCCGATGTTCTGCCCGACCAGATAATCACACGCGAACAGTTTGACTCTCTCACATTTGTGCCATGCGGAAATGAAGAAGCAACCTTCCGCTTCCGCCTCGCCGACAGCGGCTATGAAAGCTCGTTTGTCTGCTCGATAGTGCCGATGGAAAAGCTGAATTTCGCCCCTGTGGCAAAGGCGGATGAAATCGCGGGAAAAGAAAACATCGCTGTTTTCGCTTCGCTTGCCGCAAGTGACCCCGATGAGGACAATGTGACCTTTCATATCACCAAAAATGCGCGCCACGGTAATGTGACATTGCTCGACCGCAAAACAGGCAAAATAAAATATACGCCGGATGAAAACTTCAGCGGCAAGGATAAATTCACATTTATTGCCGTAGATAAGTACGGTAATGAGTCCGCTCCCGCCACAGTCAGAATAAAAGTGGAGAAGAACAGACTTGATATCGAATATGCGGATATGCAGGGCGAGGACGCACATATGGCGGCTGTTATCCTCGCGGAAAATGATATCCTCACAGGAGAAAAGCTCGGCGATGAAATGACTTTTTCTCCCGAAAAGGAGATAAGCCGAGCCGATTTTCTGATAATGGCGATGCGGGCTTCCGATATAGATAAGGGCGACAGCGCTGTTGCAAGCAAATTTGAGGATGATGCGTCTTTCACGGGATATCAGCGCAGATATATCGCAAAAGCACAGGAAATGAAACTTGTCTATGGCTTTGATACCGATAGCGGCACCGTATTCAGACCGAACGAAAGTATTACTCTCGCTCATGCGGCGACGATTGTCGGCAGGATAGCCGGACTGGAAAAATACAGCGTCGATGATGCTTTATGTGTTTTTGCCGATGAAAAATCGGAGATAACGCAGGAGGGCATGGATGTGCTTGCTTCAATAGGTGTTTTTGCCGAAGCCTCGGCAGAAAAGAGCCTTACCCGTGCGGAAGCCGCAAAGCTTCTTCTCTATATGCTCGAGAGTAAATAACGCGCCTGCCTCTCTTTTTCGCGGCAATCGTGCGCTTTCCGCTCTCTGTATTATGTATATAGAAAAAAACACGCACTTCGCAGAAAAATAATCTGAAAAAATCCCGTCATGCCCAAATTGCATGATGGGATTTTGATTTCAGTGTGCTTACGCGCTCTCATATTAAAGTTTTCGCCCGCCTTTTGGGGAAGGCGCGCGAGCCGTCGGCGAGACAGGGGCAGAAGGTGGCACGCAAAGCGTGACGGATGAGGAGTCTTTTTACTAAAGATACTTTTCCTTTATCGTACTTTTCAATGACGAAGAGGAGGGTTCAGGGTGGCGTAGCCACCTCTGAACGGCGTCGCCGAGACGGAGTATACCAAAAGTCATCTAAGGACTTTCCCTCCTTAGAAAACCTCCCTGCATCTTCCCGCTTTGCTCTCTGCAAACAACCATCACCCTCCGGTGCGAACATAGCAAGTGAACCGTCCCGCTATAGCTTAACCACGGCTACAGGTTCGAAACGCTCAAGCGCCGACTCGGATTCACTGCTGTGCCATGTCGGGCTATGGCGAACCTCGCGGTTGAGCTTTTGGCAAAAGTATGGGTGCGAACATGGCGAGATAGGGTTTGTTTCGGCAATATACTGTAGTAACACCTCATCCGTCGCGGTAAACCGCGCCACCTTCTCCCGCAGGAGAAGGCTTATTATCCCCGTTATTGCAGACGGCATTTTTCACTTTGTATTGCAAATGCAGTGTACATTTTTACTTTGAAAATAATTCGGCGTTTTGCCAGCCTTCTCCAGTGGGAGAAGGTGGCAGCCGTAGGCTGACGGATGAGGTGTAAATAGTGCTTATCTCTTCATTCCGTCGGCGTAGGTACCAAACCCACGCCCGCCCTGCATTTATAGCGGGCGTGCAGGCAATGCGTGCACGAATCTGCTCGGCTTCCTCGTGCGCTATGTTCGCACGCGTGGTAGTATGAGATTTCGGAGAGCGGCAAAATCGCCGATTTTCGCTTTGTCCTTTGCCGCACGCACTCGCCACGCATGGCTCGCGCGACTAACTCGTGCACGCGGGAAGAGTTCTCAAAGAGAGGGGAACGCTCTCTTTGATGACTTTTGGTACTTTTGGTCAAGCAAAAGTACGAGAGAAGAAAAGTTACTTTATGTTTCTATACGGCGGCAGCAAGCCTTACCCTGTCTCGGCGACGCCGACCGCGTTTGCTTCGCAAATCGGTCAATTCCCGCCCTACGCGCAAAATCCAAATATAGCCAACAAACAAAATAAAAACTATACCTCAGTTTTCCGGCAACGCACAGACTTTACTCACGCCCGCCCTGCATTTATAGCGGGCGTGCAGACAATGCGTGCACGAATCTGCTCGGCTTTTTCGTGTGATATGTTCGCACGCGTGGTATGGTTAAGACTGCGGAGAGCGGCAAAACCGCCGACTTTCGCTCTGCCATTTACCGCACGCACTTGCCACGCATGGCTCGCGCGACTAACTCGTGCACGCCGCCAGTGGTTCGGAAGGAGGACGGCGCAAGTCCTCCTTGCTGACTTTTGGTATACTCCGTCTCGGCGACGCCGTTCAGAGGTGGCTACGCCACCCTGAACCCTCCTCTTCGTCAGTGAAAAGTACGAGAAAAGAAAAAGTATCTTTATGTCTCTACGGCGGCAGCAAGCCGTACCCTGTCTCGGCGACGCCGTTCAGAGGTGGCTTCGCCACCCTGAACTCTCCTCTTGGTCATGCAAAAGTACGATAAACGAAAAAGTATCTTTATGTTTTTTTCGTGTCAATATCGCCGAGAGTCCACAAAAAACCACCATAATGCCGACAGTCAAAAAAGGGGCTTTGACAGCCCCTTTTTCTGCTTATTTACTTAACTTATGAAAAATTGAATGTGATATCGCCGCAGTTCTTGAAGATAGCATCAACCTGATCCTTGAAAGCCGCGGGAATAGTAACACTCTTCAGTCCTGCGCAACCCGAGAAAGCGCAGGGCTCGATTTCGGTAACGCCCGCAGGAATTGTTATCGAAACAAGCGATGAGCAGTTTGCAAAGGAATATGCACCGATAGATTTGAGCGTGGAGGGCAGAGTGATATCGGAAAGCTTGGAGCATTTCCAGAAGGCATGCGCCTCGATTGTTTCAAGACCTTCGGCTATGGTAACCTTTTCGAGATTCGGGAAGTTTGTAAATACCTTCTGCGAAACGATTCTCGCGGAGGAAGGAATGATAACTTCCTTGACGCCGGAGGCATCGTTCTTTACGAGAGTTGCATAAAAGCCGACCATCGTGACAGGATATTTCTTGCCGCTGTAAACATATTCTGCAGGTATATCAAGTGTAGCCTCGGCATTCTTCCATTCCTGAACCGCAACGCCTGTGATACTGCCGTTTTCATCCTTGAGCAGACGGGCATAAAACTTGTATTCAAGGCTGTCTACAATATCCGTATTTTCAAATGTCATTGTGATGGGGAGAGTATTTGTCGTGCTTTCTGTTGTTTCCGTTGTCTCAGTTGTCGAAGAGGTGGAAGCGCTTGTTGTTGTGGAAACGGTGCCGGGGACCGGTTCCTTTCCGCAGGAGGAAAGAACAGCCGCCGATGCACAGAGCGCACCTATAATAAGGCAGAGCGAAATTATCTTTTTCATGGTGAATTATCCTTTCGAATAAAAGTGTTTAACTTTACATATTATAAACTATACCATAAATTTTGCGATTTGTCAATCACCTTACGAAAATTGCAAAAAAGTTTGAATTTTGTTCAAATTCCGTTTATCGGCAGAAAAGGAGAAAACAATCATGGCTTTTCGTGAAAAAGCGGGGAAATTCGGGATGTATCTTCTCTGTGCGGCAGGCGGCGCGGCGGCACTTTTCCTTCTTTTGCGCTATCTTCTTCCCGCATTCGCGCCGTTTATTTTTTCGTTTATCCTTGCGCTTATCTTGCAGAAACCCGTGAATTTTCTCGAGAAAAAATGCCGCGTGCCGCGTGCGCTTTCTTCCGCACTGCTCATGCTTCTCCTGCTCGGACTGCTCTGCCGTGGGATAGCGGCACTACTCGCCGTGCTTATCCGCGAGAGCGCGGATTTTATCTCTGAGCTGACCTCGGGAGATGCCGATTATCTTGCGGAAATCTCTGCGCTGGCAGATAAAATAGGCGGTGCTGTCGACCGCATAATAAGAGATATTTTCCCCGCCGCGGAGGGCGTTGATACCGCCGGCATGATGCGCTCGCTCTTTCTCTCTGCACTCTCAGCCGCCGCGACAACCGTCTCGCGCTGGGTGGCTCATACCGTTTCAGCCATGCCGCGCGCGCTCGTGTTTTTTATTGTTCTTGTATTCTCCGGTATATATTTTTGCGCCGATTATCCGAAAATACGCGCTTTTGTCGCAGGCAAGCTCTCGGGCAGGCTGAAAAAATATTCCCTGCACATACGAAAAGAGGGAATTGTCGCGGCGGCAGGCTATGCGAAATCGTATTTTGTCATATTTCTGCTCACCTTTGCAGAGCTGCTCCTCGGATTTGTTATTATCGGGCAGAAATATGCACCGATGCTCGCTTTTGTCATAGCGACAGTCGATATTCTGCCCGTGCTCGGCGTCGGAACGGTGCTCCTGCCGTGGACGGCGGGGCTTCTGCTCGCGGGAAACGGCACAAAGGCACTGGAGATAGCCGTAATCTATCTCGTGATAACGGTAGTCCGTCAGATAGCCGAGCCGAGAATAGTCGGCTCCGTGACGGGACTTCATCCCGTGCTCACACTGATGTGTATGTATTCGGGGCTCAGGCTTGCCGGCGCTGCGGGCATGATTGTCTTTCCGATAGCTGCGGCACTGGCGCTGAAGCTATCGCAGGCATTTTCACACGATGGTGGGGCAAAAAACGGAGAGCCGGCATGAAAAAAACACGCACCCCGATAAAATTCCGTCTGCATCCTTTTGCGTTCTTCGGTTTTGCCGTATCGCTTGCCGCCATGCCGACATCCTGCTTTGCCGCCCTTGCCGTTTCCGCAGTGCTTCATGAATGCGGACATCTCACGGCGGCGGCACTGCTCGGCAGAGCCCCGCGGGAAATAACCGTGCTCCCGATAGGCATTTCAATCGACTACGGCGCGGCAGGCTCATATCGCGATATCTGCCTCGCGGCACTCGCGGGACCTTTTCTCAACCTGCTTACGGCGGCAATGGCATGCGTGCTTCCGCTCTCGTCGGATTTTGCCGCATATGCCGTGGCTTTTTCGCTTTCGCTTGCCGCCATGAACCTTATTCCGCTTTCATTTTTCGACGGCGGCTCGGCGCTCGGTGCCGTGCTTGCCATGCGCTTCGGCATAGCGGCGGCGGACAATACGGCGCGCATGCTCGATGCCGTTATCCTCGGCTTTTTCTTTCTTATCGCCGTCTACATATTTTTTTACAGCTCGGAAAATGCCTCTCTTCTTATACTTTTCGCTTATCTTTTCGCCGTTATAATAATGAAGCGTGACGGCTCTCTCACGCGATAAATTTACGGAAAAGATAAAAAAGAGTGTGGATTTTTTCATGTTTTTGTGTTATACTGAAAAAAATATCTGCGAGAGGAAGTTGATTTTAATGAAAAAGGTTACTATAGAAATGGAAAACGGCGGCGTGATGACGCTCGAGCTATATGAGGATAAAGCACCTGTCACGACGGAAAATTTCATAAAGCTGGCAAAGGAAGGCTTTTATGACGGGCTTATCTTTCATCGCGTCATCAAGGGCTTTATGATTCAGGGCGGCGACCCGACAGGCACAGGCATGGGCGGTCCCGGATATCAGATAAAGGGTGAATTTGCTTCAAACGGCGTGAAAAACGACCTGCGCCATACGCGCGGCGTTATCTCCATGGCACGCTCAATGATGCCCGATTCCGCAGGCTCGCAGTTTTTCATCATGCATAAGGATGCACCGCATCTCGACGGGCAGTATGCCGCTTTCGGCAAGATGACAGACGGTTTTGATGTGCTTGACGCGATAGCGACCGTCGCAACAGACAGAAGCGACCGCCCGAGAGAAGAGCAGAAGATAAAGCATATCACTGTGGTGGAGGAATAAACATGAGCGAGAGAACAGACAGGATAAATGAGCTTGCGAGAAAGCAGAAAACCGTAGGACTTACCCCCGAGGAGGAAGCCGAGCAGAAAAAACTCCGCGAGGAATTTCGTGCCGCTTTCCGCGCAAATTTTCAGAAGCAACTCGATAATACTTATATTGAAACGCCCGACGGCGAAAAGCGCAAACTCAAAAAAGAAGAATAAAAGTCATAACCACCGGCAAAGCCGGTGGCTTGCACAGTCCTATAAGGGCAATGGTACTGGCAGGGCTGAAAGCCCTCTGAAAAAGTCTGACAT
>OIWU01000612.1_pt1 | contig 42082 bp, 31 predicted proteins | sample 1587711 | NCBI WGS metagenome assembly OIWU01 (sample SAMEA3888909, study PRJEB22519) | human gut metagenome | biome: human gut; feature: human-associated habitat; material: faeces | place: Denmark | collected 2010 | reverse complement strand
TCCAGACACTCATTCCCTAAAATTTTTATGTTTTCACTGCGATATATTAATTGCTTGTTAGGGCTTTAAGCAGTCCCCTCTCAGTCGCCTTATAGGCGACAGCTCCCCCCCGAGGGGAGCCTCTCTTGTCCTTTGTGATTCTTTTTTTTGCCTCTCCTTGGGGAGAGGTGCCGAACGTAGTGAGGCGTAGAGGGGTATCAATTTTTACAGAAAGGAAACCTATATGCATCGTTTTTTTGTACCGCAATTATATAACGAAACAATGACTATTGAGGGCGTGGATGCACGTCATATCAGCAAGGTGCTGCGCATGCAGCCGGGTGCGCAGCTGCAGCTTGTGAGTGACGACGGCGTGAGCGCGCTGGCGGAGATTACTGCGATTGACAGCGAGTGCGTTACCGTGCATTGCCTGGAGAAGCTGGCGGAAAGCCATGAGCCGGCGGTGCGCCTGATTTTGGCGCAGGGACTTGCGAAGGGCGAGAAGATGGAGTTCATCATCCAGAAGGCTGTGGAGATGGGCGCTTACAGCGTGGTGCCTGTGGCTATGGAGCATTCCGTGGTGCGCCTTGACGGTGCGAAGGCTGCCAAGAAGGTGGAGCGCTGGCAGAAGATTGCCGAGTCCGCTGCCAAGCAGAGTAAGCGTGATATTATTCCCGAGGTGCAGCCTGTGCAGACGATGGCACAGATGCTGGCGACGAATGAATGCGCTACGAAGATTATCGCTTACGAGTGCGAGGATAAAAAGAGCCTGAAGGCGGCGCTGAAGGAGGCGCAGGCGAAGGGCGCGCTGACAGATTTGCTGCTGATTATCGGTCCTGAGGGCGGCATCAGCGAAGCGGAGCTGGATGCGGCACGCGCAGCAGGCGCTGTGCCTGTGTCGCTAGGCAGACGTATTCTGCGTGCGGAAACGGCAGGCCTTGTCGCTATTTCAGCGATTTTTTATGAAACCGGAGATTTAGGAGATTAAACATAGATGAGAAAAATTGCATTTTATACGCTGGGCTGTAAGGTTAACCAGGCCGATACTGCCAGCATGGAGGGGATTTTCCGTGCGTCAGGCTATGAGGTTGTGCCTTTCGGTGAACCGGCAGACGTTTATTTAGTTAATACCTGCGTTGTTACCAATACCGGTCAGCGCAAATCGCGTCAGATTATCAACCGCGCTGTGCGTCACAATCCGCTGTCCTTGGTGGTTGTTACCGGCTGCTATCCGCAGACTGCGCCGGAGGAGGTGCGTGCTATCGAAGGTGTTGATGTAATCATCGGCAATCAGGAGCGCGGCCGCATTGTGGAGCTGGTTGAGGAGGCGTTGGAGCACAAGCGCACGGAGATTTTGGATAATGTGCAGCAGATGACTGTAGACACTAAGTTCGAAGAGCTGGGCGTCGGTACCGAAACCGATAAAACCCGCGCCTTCCTCAAAATTCAGGAGGGCTGCAACCAATACTGCACCTACTGCATTATCCCGTTTGCGCGCGGTCCGCTGCGCAGCCGTAGCCTGGACAGCATCCGTGAGGAGGTCGGCAAGCTGGTTGCCGCAGGCTACAAGGAAGTTGTGCTCATCGGCATTCACCTTGGCTGCTACGGCAAGGAGCTGGCGAAGGAAGGCAAGCACGTTACTTTGTATGATGCGGTAAAGGCAGCGCTGAACGTTGAGGGAGTGCAGCGTGTGCGCCTCGGTTCTTTGGAATCCGTGGAGGTGGAGCCGCGTCTGCTGCAGCTGATGGCAGAGGAACCGCGCCTGCAGCGTCACCTGCATTTGCCGTTGCAAAGCGGCTGCGACAAGATTTTGCGCGCTATGCATCGTCCTTATGACACAAAGCGCTTTACGGAGCTGGTGAACGAAATCCGTGCGCAGGTGCCTGATGTGGCAATTACTACGGACGTTATCGTGGGCTTCCCCGGCGAAACCGAGGAGGACTTTGCGACTACTTTGGAATTTGCCAAGAAATGCGGCTTTGCCAAAATGCATATCTTCCCTTATTCTAAGCGCAAGGGCACGCCTGCTGCCGAAATGCCGGAGCAGGTGGACGAGGCAGTGAAGAGCGAGCGTGCGGCGCGTCTGGCGAAGGTTGACGAGGAGCTGCATCAGCAAATGCTGCAGAGCACTGTCGGCAAGGTGGAAGAGGTGCTGTTCGAGCAGCCTGTGGATGATGAGCATATGGAGGGACTGTGCGGACCTTATCTGCGTGTTGTCGTTACGGGAACCAAGGAGCTGGCGAACACCATTGCTAAGGTAAAAATTACCGGCATCAAAGAAGATTTTTTGCTGGGCGAATTGAATTAATTTGTGAAAAAATTATTTCTTTAGCAGGATAAAAGAAATAAATACAGAATATAACTAGATACGATAGAACGAGAGGAGGGACATGAAATGGCTGAGGATTGTATTTTTTGTAAAATCATTAAGGGCGATATCCCTTCTACCAAAGTGTACGAAGATGATAAAATGATTGCTATCAATGACGTTGCTCCGGCTGCTCCGGTTCATGTGCTGCTGATGCCTAAGGACCACACAGCTAACATCACTACTGCGGACCCCGAGCTGGTTGCATACATGCTGGGCAAGGTTAAAATGATCGCTGAAAAGACCGGAATTGCCGAAAAAGGCTTCCGCGTTGTTATCAATACCGGCGATGAAGGCGGTCAGACAGTAAAACATTTACATATTCACGTAATTGGCGGCAAAGCTTTGGGTTGGCCCCCATGCTAAACCTTGACAATGCTTGTCTTTTCTTGTATAATTAATCAGTAAGTGTTTTTAGCTGGCAACAGCTGAAAACTTAATTTGCATATACACTTCCCTAAGTGTGTGGAGGGAGGGAGAACAGATGGCAGAAATTAAAGTTGGCAAGAATGAAACTTTAGACAGCGCACTGCGCAGATTTAAAAGAGCAACCCAAAAGGCAGGCATTCTTTCTGAGGTAAGAAAACGCGAGCACTATGAAAAGCCGAGCGTTGCACGTAAGAAAAAATCCGAAGCAGCCAGAAAACGTAAAACCAGATAATTGGAGGCGGGCTGTATGTCTATAAAAGACCAATTGACTGCTGATATGAAGCAGGCCATGAAGGACAGAGAAGCAGGTAAGTTGCGTTTGTCTGTTATCCGCATGGTGCGTGCTAATATTAAAAATGTTGAAATCAATGACAAAAAGGAACTTACAGATGATGAGGTTCTGGCTGTCTTGATGAAAGAGGTCAAAATGCGTCAGGATTCTGTTGAGGAATTCCAAAAAGCAGGTCGTGACGAATTGGTTGCCCAAGCTAAGGAAGAAATTGCTATACTGAAAAAATATCTTCCGGAAGCTCTCAGCGATGACGAGCTGAAGGCTATCGTGGCAGAAGTTATTGCTGCTGTTGGCGCTACAAGTCCCAAGGATATGGGCAAGGTAATGCCGGCAGTTATGGCAAAAACCAAAGGCCGTGCAGATGGCAAACGTATTAACGTTATGGTTCGTGAATTGCTCAAATAACAACTGATAACCGTGCTAAGAGAAATCTTGGCGCGGTTATTTTACTTTACAGGGATTATGGGTGAGAGATCTGTATGCTTTTCCTGCGCGGGAAAGTATACAGCTTTTTTATTGCGGCATCTGTGCAGGCAATATCCGCTGTTTTGCGAAAACATATTCAGCAGGTAAATTTTGTTTCAAGGCGAATATAAATATATTATTATCATTTTTATAGCTCAAAGGAGGCCGTTTTTATGGCATCTGGCTTCAGCTTTTTACGCACACAATTTCCCGGTCTGGAAAAAACAGGCGAGTTCGCGGAGCGCTATCTGTACAGCGATTCCAACTCCTGCCTTTTTAAGCTGGGCCTGCTGTGCGAAGATATCGTTAATAAAATGTTTGATTTTGACAATATAGCAATGCCTTATCAGATGAAGGATACACTGGTAAACAAAATCCGCCTGCTGGAAAACGAAGAGTATATCACAGAGGATTTGGCACGCATTATGCACCGCCTGCGCTTGGGCGGCAACGAAGCGCGCCATGAGGGTACGGATTCGCTGCAGAAGGCCAAGCTGCTGCTGCCGCAGGCGTACAGTCTTTGCGAATGGTTCATGCAGGTGTACGGTGATTATACCTATCAGCCCAAGGAATATCATTTACCGGCGGAGCAGCCGGAGGCAGCCTTTGTTGAAACTGCCAAGGACAAGGCCGAGGAAGCGCGCCTGCGTAAGCAGGATGATGAAAAGGCGCAGAAGGCTGTGCCAGTACCGCAGCAGGAGCGCAGCAAAACGAATCTGCAGGCTGCCAACAAGCGCCCTAAGACGGAAGCGGAAACACGCTGCCTGATTGACGAGCAGCTGCGTCAGGTTGGCTGGGAGGCGGACACCACTGCTTTGCGTTACAGCAAGGGCTGCCGTCCTGCGAAGGGACGCAATCTGGCGATTGCCGAATGGCCTACGGACAAGGTGCCGGGCAACGAAGAAAAGGGCTACGCGGATTATGCGCTCTTTATCGGCGAGAAGCTTGTGGGCATTATCGAAGCGAAAAAGTGGGACACGGATATTTCCAGCGTCATCAGCTACCAATGCAAGGATTACGCGCGCGCTGTGAGAAAATGTGATGCGGAATATTTACTGGGACAGTGGCAGGATTTTAAGGTGCCCTTTGTTTTTGCTGCCAACGGCAGGCCGTATGTGCAGCAGCTGCAGATAAAATCCGGTATCTGGTTTGCGGATTTGCGTCAAAGCGGCAATATGCCGCGGGCTATGGCAGGCTGGCCTTCTCCCTTAGGTTTAAAAGAAATGCTGCAGGAAAATACCGCGGAGGGCAACGCTGCCTTAGATGCTTTTCCGTATGATTTCCTGCAGGATGAAAACGGACTGCATTTGCGCGATTATCAGCTGAAGGCTGTGCAGGCGGTGGATAATGCAGTGCGCTGCGGCAAGCGGACGGCGCTGCTGGCGATGGCCACAGGCACCGGCAAAACACGCACGGTTTTGGGCATGATTTACCGCTTTTTGAAGGCAAAGTGCTTTAAGCGTATTTTATTCCTTGTTGACCGCAACGCCTTGGGCGTGCAGGCGCAGGATGTCTTTAAAGAGGTTAAGCTGGAAAGCCTGCAGACGCTGGACCAGATTTACAATATCAAGGAGCTTACCGATAAGCTGATTGATGCGGAAACCGCCGTGCACGTTGCTACCGTACAGGGCATGATGAAGCGCATTATGTACGCCGAAAGCGAGGACCGCATTCCCGCAGTCAGCGATTACGATTTGATTATTATCGACGAGGCTCACCGCGGTTATATTCTGGATAAGGAAATGGCGGAGGCGGAGCAGCTTTATCGCGACCAGCGCGATTACCAGAGCAAGTACCGCTATGTGCTGGATTATTTTAACGCGGTAAAAATTGCGCTCACCGCAACGCCTGCTCTGCAGACAACGGAAATTTTCGGCGAGCCTGTTTATACCTACACCTATCGCGAGGCTGTGCTGGATGGTTATCTGATTGACCATGACGCACCGCATCAGCTGACAACTAAGCTCAGTGAGCAGGGAATTCAGCTCAAAAGAGGCGATACCGTTAAATATATCAACAAGCAGACCGGCGAGCTTGATACGGCTTATTTGGATGACGATGTCGATTTTGATGTCGACCAGTTCAACCGCCGTGTTATCGTGCCGGAATTCAACAAAGCTGTTTTGGCGGAGATTGCCAAAAATCTTTATCCCGATGCGCCGGAAACCTACGGCAAAACGCTTATTTACGCTGCGACCGATGCGCATGCCGATATGATTGTGAGCATACTGCAGGAGCTTTATGCCAAGGATAATCTGGACAGCGATGCGATTATGAAGATTACCGGCAGCGTGGCCAACGGTGACCAGAAAAAAATTCAGGAGAAAATCAAGCGCTTTAAGAACGAACGCTTCCCGAGCATTGTGGTGACGGTGGATTTGCTGACTACCGGTATCGACGTGCCGGAGATTACGACGCTGGTGTTTATGCGCTGCGTGAAATCGCGTATTCTGTTTGAGCAGATGCTGGGACGTGCGACACGCCGCTGCGATAAAATCGGCAAGGATCATTTTGAGATTTATGACCCAGTGGGCGTATACGACAGCCTGCAGCCGGTGGTGACGATGCCTGCGGTTGCCAATCCGCAGATTTCCGTGCAGGATTTGCTCAAGCAGCTTGATGAAGCGGAGGCAGCGGAGGCGATTACCGATATTGCCAAGCAGGTGGCCTTAAAGCTGCGCCGCAAGGTGAATAAGCTGGACGAGCAGACGAATAAGGAGTTTGTGCTGGCGACGGGCAAGGATGTGAATGCCTTTGCCGGCGAGCTGCAGAAGGCGGATGCTGCCAAGGCCAAGGAGCTTTTGCTGCAGCATAAAGAGGCGCTGGTACAGCTGGAAAAATACCGGGCCGACGGCAATATGGGCGGCATGATTTACGACGGCAAGGATGAGCTTACCGGTCATACGCGCGGCTACGGTGCGCAAAAGAGCAAGCCCGGAGATTATCTGAACGATTTTGCGACGTACTTGAAGAGCCACGCCAACGAAATTGCTGCCCTGCATATCATTTGCACTCGTCCGAAGGATTTGACGAAGGCGCAGCTGAAGGAGCTGCTGCTGACGCTGGATGCCAACGGCTTTACGGCGCTGCAGCTGAACGATGCCTATTCGGAATACACGAACAGCACGATGGTGGCAGGCATTATCAGCCTTATCAGGCGCTATATGCTGGGAACGGAGCTGGTGAGCAAAAATTCACAGCTGAGCCGTGCCTTTGACAAGCTGAACAAAAACCACAAATTTACGCCTGCGCAGCAGAAGTGGCTGGATATCATCCGCAGCTATATGCAGCAGCAGGATATTTTGAGCGTGGAGGCCTTTAAGGAGGACAAACGATTGCAGCGCTTGGGCGGTTATGCGCGGGCACAAAAAATATTCGCCGACGATTTGGATAATATCGTGAGCGAATTCAACGGTTATTTATATGAAGATGGAGGCAAGACTGCGTGAATACACAGGAGATTGTAGCAAAGCTCTGGAATTTGTGTAACGTGCTGCGTGATGACGGTATTACTTATCATCAGTACGTTACGGAGCTGACATATATTTTATTTTTGAAAATGGCTAAGGAAACCGGCAGCGAGGAAAATATCCCGGAGGGCTATCGCTGGGATGATTTGCTGGCGCGCAAGGGATTGGAGCTGAAGAGCTTTTACAAGGAGCTGCTTGATTACCTGGGCGAGCGATGCACGGGACGTATTCAGGAGATTTACAAGGGCGCGGCGACGAACATCGACGAGCCGAAGAACCTGGAAAAGATTATCAGGACGATTGACGAGCTGGACTGGTTCAGCGCGAAGGAGGAGGGCCTGGGTAATCTTTACGAAGGACTGCTGGAGAAAAACGCTAACGAAAAGAAGAGCGGCGCCGGGCAGTACTTTACGCCGCGTGTGCTGATTGACGTAATGACGCGCCTGGTGGCACCCAAGGCCGGCGAGCGCTGTAACGATCCTGCTTGCGGCACCTTTGGTTTTATGATTGCGGCAAGCAATTTTGTGCGTGAGCAGACGGACGATTTCTTTGATTTGGATGAGGAAACGGCGGAGTTTGAATATACGCAGGCCTTCACCGGCTGCGAGCTGGTGCATGATACGCACCGCTTGGCGCTGATGAACGCGATGCTGCATGACATCCAGAGCAAAATTATTTTGGGTGATACGCTTTCTAACGTGGGCAAGGAGCTGCAGGGCTATGACGTGGTGCTGACCAATCCTCCTTTCGGTACGAAAAAAGGCGGTGAGCGCGCAACGCGTGACGACTTTACCTATCCCACGAGCAACAAGCAGCTGAACTTTTTGCAGCACATTTACCGCAGCCTTAAGGCTGACGGCAAGGCGCGTGCTGCCGTGGTACTGCCGGACAATGTGCTTTTTGCCGACGGTGACGGCGAAAGGATTCGTGTCGACTTAATGGATAAGTGCAATCTGCACACTATTCTGCGCTTGCCGACAGGTATTTTTTACGCGCAGGGTGTCAAGACTAATGTACTTTTCTTTACGCGCGAAAAAACGGATAAGGACAGCACCAAGGCCGTATGGTTTTATGATTTGCGCACCAACATGCCATCCTTCGGCAAGACGAACCCGCTGAAGGCGAGTGACTTTGCCGGCTTTGAGGCTGCCTACACGGCGGAGGACAGAAGCAAGGTGGCGGACGAGCGCTGGCAGTGCTTTACGCGTGAGGAAATTGCGCAAAAGGGCAACAGCCTGGATTTGGGCCTGATTAAGGACGACAGCGTGCTGGATTACGAGGATTTGCCGGACCCGGAGGAAAGTGCGGAGGAGGCTGCGGAAAAGCTGGCGGAGGCCGTGGATTTGCTGCAGAGTGTGGCGCAGGAGCTGAGGAGCTTGCAAAGATAAAGGTAGAGATTGAAGGATGAAAGAGGCTCCCCTCGGGGGGGAGCTGGCGCCCGCAGGGCGACTGAGAGGGGCCTGCTGTTATTATGCTTAGCAATAAAACCCCTCTCCGTCATCGCTACGCGATGCCACCTCTCCCCAAGGAGAGGCTCTCACTAAATTCTGCACAAATTCAAAACTTGCAAAGCTATGAATTGTGTGGTATATTAGACATAGAAAAAGACAACCGCCCACAAGGTGGATTGCCGAATTTTGTTAAGAAAAATCCGCTCCGCGCTCGGGAAAGTTTTGGGGCGGTTTTTCTATGTCCGTAACTTTTTTATTACTTTTTGTTCTTAAAAATGAACGTAAGTAATGCTACGATAAAAACGCCAAAGGACATTAAATCCTGAAAGCTGAAATATACCATAGACATCACCTCCATTCGTAGGGAATGAAGGCAACACCACCCTGCAACACGGTTGTCAAAAACATTTTATCATAAATTATAAATTAAAGCAATAGAACGTTTGCTTATAAAGGAGAGCTGGCAATGCCAAAGAAAAAGACAGCATTGACAATAGAAGAACGCTTGCAGCAGGCGCTGGTGCCTGCGGAGGAACAGCCTTATGAGGTGCCGGAGAATTGGGTGTGGGTGAGGCTTGGAGCAGTTTGTGGTTTTGAAAGAGGTATAACTTTTCCTTCTTCCGCAAAACAAAATGAAAGGGATGATGAAAACATCCCATGCCTTAGAACTGCTAATGTTCAAGATGAATTAGAATTAAATGATCTAATATACGTTAACAAAAAATATTATAAAAATAATATTGATAAACTTATTAGAGAAAATGACATTATAATGTCTACTGCCAATTCGCGCGAACTTGTCGGAAAAACATCTTTTGTTTATAAGGTGGAATATCCGATGATTTTTGGTGGGTTTGTTATGGCGTTACGTGCTAATAAGTTATTGAGTAAGTTTTTATTCTACTACTTGCGTTTAGAGTTTTTGCTTGGTAGATTTAGAGGAGAGTCAACACAAACTACAAATATTGCTAATATTAGTAGTAGTGTACTTGGTGAGTATACTTTCCCTCTTCCTCCGCTCTCCGAACAGCAACGCATTGTTGAGCGCATCGAAGAGCTTTTTGCCAAGCTCGACGAAACTAAGGAGCGACTGCAGGAGGTTGCGGACAGCTTTGCCGTGCGCAAGGCAGCAATTCTGCACAAGGCATTTACGGGCGAGCTGACAAAGCAGTGGCGTCGGGAAAATGGCGTGAGCGATGAAAGTTGGGAAGAAAAAACTATTGGTGAGATTTGCAGTTCGCTGAAATATGGAACTTCTAAAAAATCTAGCGATGATGGAGAAGTTGTAGTTTTGCGAATGGGAAATTTGCAAAATGGAGAAATAGATTGGAGCAATCTAGCTTATACAAGTGATGAAGAAGATATAAAAAAATATTTATTAAAATCAGGTGACGTATTGTTCAATAGAACTAATAGTCCTGAACTTGTAGGAAAAACTTCAATATATAGAGGTGAAATGCCTGCAATATATGCTGGGTACTTGATTAAGTTAGATTATGAAAAAAATATAGTTGTTGGCGACTATTTAAATTACTATCTTAATTCTTCTAAAGCAAAAGAGTATTATATGCAAGTTAAAACTGATGGGGTCAGTCAGTCTAATATAAATGCAAAAAAAATAGGAGAGTTTGAGATTCCTCTCCCCACCCTCCCCGAACAGCACGAAATCGTGCGCCTCATCGACGACCTGCTGGCGCGCGAGCGCTCTGCACAGCAGGCAACGGAGCAGGCCTTGGCAAGCATCGACCTGATGAAGAAATCCATCCTCGCGCGTGCCTTCCGCGGTGAGCTGGGCACGAACAAAGCGAGCGAAGCGAGCGCGCTGGAGCTTTTAAAGCAGGTGCTGGCGGAAAACTGAAGCTGAATAAAAATCAAGACCTTGGCAGCGGCAAAAGCTGAAGCTAAGGTCTTTTTTAGCGTCTTACAGCTAAACACTTGGATACCCCATAGCTGCTCATGCAAACCTTAGGCATTCCGGCTTACAGCTAACCCCAACCTTAGTCACGCCAGTCTGGGCATAAGCTAACCACAGATTTGTAAACACTACCGCGTATATCGTTCGGCAGAACTACGAAAAAATAGCTATTTCCAGCAAAGCGATTTAGCTTATTTAAAGCTTTTGGGTAAAACTTTTCCTCGAAAAAGTTTTTGCTTTGCCGCGCTTTCCAAAAAGCGCGAACCTTTCTTGCAACTTCTTTCAGTTATGAAAGAAGTTGATATTACGTAAGCGATATTACGTAAGCGATGTTACGTAAGCGTCAAGTCACGCCGGTGATTTTGTTTGCAGCTTGTCCGCAGCCTGGCAGCATCCCAAACTTTAAATTTACTTCATGCTTTTCCTCTGTTATACTATAAATGTACAAGCGTTGAGGAGGTGCAGTCATGCCATTGGAATATTATTTTATGCTGGCGGGTCTTGTCCTGCTGTTGATAGAATTTGTTGTGCCGGGCTTCGGAATTTTCGGTGTCAGCGGCATGGTGAGCCTGACAGTCGGCGGTTTTTACGTTTTGGGCGGCAATGCCTGGGCGGCGCTGGTGCTTTTGGCAGTGTATTTGTTTTTGGTGCTGGTGATTACCCTGCTGTGCGTGTATCTGCCCAAGGAAAGCAAGTATAATCCCTTTGTGCTGTGGACACGCCAAAAAAACAGCGAGGGCTACACCGGCGGCAAAAACTGGAGCATGCTGGTGGGCAAAAGAGGCACAGCCTTGACTACGCTGCGTCCTGCAGGCACGATTCTGGTGGACGGCAAGCGTCTTGACGTGAGCAGTCAGGGAGATTATATCGAAAAGTCCGCGCCCGTGATTATCGTGCGGGTAGAGGGCAGCAAAATTTTTGTAGAACAGACGAAGGAGTGACATTATGGATTTATTATTCAGTATGATTTTCGGCAGTGGCTTTGCAGTTATCATTGCTATTGTCGGTATTGCTATTTTTCTTAACTTTGTGCCGTTGGGCCTGTGGATTTCGGCAATCGCCGCCGGCGTTAATGTAGGCATCTTCAACCTCATCGGTATGCGTCTGCGCCGTGTGCCCGCGTCACAGATTGTGCTGCCTTTGATTAAGGCGAACAAGGCAGGTCTTGACGTAAACGTTAACCAGCTGGAGGCGCATTATCTGGCAGGCGGTAACGTGGACCGCGTTATCGATGCTTTGATTGCTGCCCACAGAGCGCAGATTGAGCTGAGCTTTGAGCGTGGCTGTGCCATTGACCTTGCGGGACGCAACGTGCTGGAGGCTGTGCAGATGAGCGTTAACCCCGAGGTTATCGAAACTCCGGTAGTAAGCGCTGTTGCCAAGGACGGCATTGAGCTGAAGGTAAAGGCACGCGTAACCGTGCGCGCCAACATTGACCGCTTAGTAGGCGGTGCCGGCGAAGCAACGATTATTGCGCGTGTCGGCGAAGGCATTGTAACAAACGTAGGCTCCAGCGCCGACCACAGCAAGGTGCTGGAAAACCCCGATTATATTTCCAAAACAGTTTTGGATAAAGGCTTGGATGCAGGCACCGCTTTTGAAATTCTTTCCATTGATATTGCGGACGTAGATGTTGGCCGTAACATCGGCGCTGCGCTGATGACCGACCAGGCGGAGGCTGATAAGCGCATTGCTCAGGCACGTGCTGAGGAACGCCGTGCGATGGCTGTTGCCAAGGAGCAGGAAATGAAGGCCTATACGCAGGAAATGCAGGCGAAGGTTGTGGAAGCACAGGCTAAGGTGCCGACAGCTATGGCGGAGGCACTGGCCAACGGCCGCTTGGGTGTAATGGATTACTACCGCCTGAACAACATTCAGGCAGATACGCAGATGCGCCGCACGATTGCTGAGGTAAGCCCGGAGGGCGAGGAAAAGCCTGAGGGCGGAAAATAAGCGAGGTGTAGCTTATGGGCGGTTTATTTGACAGTGATTTAATCCCCCTGCTTTTTGTCCTCGTAATGCTGGCCAACGTATTTTTGGACAGGCGCAACCGCCGCCGCAGACAGCGGGAGCTGCCGCAAGAGCAGCCGCAGGAAACGGCGGAGCCGACGCAGGCAGAGCAGCAAACGCAGGCTAAGCCTAAAGATATTGCCGCCGAGTTTGAACGCCGTCTGAAAAAGACGACGGAAGCGGCGCAGGCGCGCAAGCGTCAAAGCAGCCAAGGCGTAGTGCATGACGGAACGCGCGTAAGGCGTGATGACGACAGCAGAGTTCACCGCGACGGCGAAGCAATGCATGACCACACTGGCAGGATTCACCGCGAAAACGAAGACCTAGTGCATGACAGGGGCAAGGTTTATTATGACCCCCGCGGTGATTATAGCTATGATGAAGCGAAGATGAACGCTTCTGCGGAAGCGTTTAATGCGCGCTACGCGCAGGCGCAGCCTGCAGCGAAAAAGCGCGTAAAGCTGAAGCATGCGGCGCTCGTCAACGGCATTATCATGGCAGAGGTATTAGGAAAACCGCGCGCTCTGAACCCCTATGAGGAGCGCTGATTTAAAGATTCTCGCAAACAGTAAGGAGATGTTGGAGAATGCTGGAAAAGCTGGATTTGAGTAAAAAAGTGTCCAAGGAAGATTACAACAAGCAGATGGAATTGCTGGGTGAACGTCTGGGAAAGGCGCAGCGCATGGCACGCGACGCCAAAAGACCGATTATCATCGTGTTTGAGGGCTGGCGCGGTGCACGCCGCAGTGCGCTGATTAACGAAATGATGCAGCAGATGGATGCCCGCGGCTTTAATGTTTATTCCAGCGTGCGTTTGCGCGGCGTAATTCAGGAGCAGCCGTTTTTCAGTGCCTTCTGGAAGCGCTTGCCGGCATTGGGACATATTGCCGTTTATCACCGCAGCTGGTATTATCTGAAAAACGCCAACGAGCTGGCGGATAAAGAGGATAACACCAAGTATCCTGCTGTTTCCTTTGAGCATATCAACAACTTTGAAAAAATGCTTACGGATGATAATTATCTCGTGCTCAAATTTTTCCTGCATCTGTCACCGGAGCAGCAAAAGAAAAATATCGCCAAGAATGCCAAAACACTGGGCAAGGCGTGGCGTGACCTGAATCCGGCTCTTGATGAAAGCGAAGATTACGATAAATTTTTGCCGCATTACGAAAAAATGCTGGAGGCTACCGATACGGTAAACGCTCCCTGGCACCTGATTGCCGACGATGATCCGCGCAGCGCGCGTCTGGAGGTTTTCACAAAGATTGCCGACGCTATCGAAAAGGCTGTACAGATGCCTGTGGAGCCTGCTGCTGACAAACGCACTGCGGCAACCTACGATGTGCTGAGCAAGATTGATGCCAACAAGGAGCTTACCAAGGAAGAATATAAGGAAAAGCTGGATAAGTACCAGAAAAAGCTGACCCAGCTGCAGATTGAAATGTTCAAGGCGCAGATTCCGGTAGTTATCGGCTTTGAGGGCTGGGACGCTGCCGGCAAGGGCGGCGCTATCCGCAGACTGACGGCGGCACTGGACCCGTTGGGCTTCCATGTGCATCCGATTGCGGCGCCGAACGTGGTCGAAAAGCAGTTCCATTATCAGTGGCGCTTTTGGACCAGACTGCCGCAGCCGGGCACTATAGCAATTTTTGACCGCACCTGGTACGGCCGTGTTATGGTAGAGCGCATCGAAGGCTTTGCCAAACCGCAGGAATGGCAGCGTGCCTACGATGAAATCAAGGATATGGAGGCGCAGTGGAGCGAGCACGGCATTGCCATTGCCAAATTCTGGCTGCAGATTGACAAGGAGGAGCAGCTGCGACGCTTCAATGACCGTCAGAATGACCCCAATAAGCAATGGAAGATTACGGACGAGGATTGGCGTAACCGTGATAAATGGGATGCCTACGAAGCGGCAGTCAACGAAATGCTGGTGCGCACCGACACCTCGTATGCACCGTGGACCGTGGTTGAGGGCAACAATAAATATTATGCCCGCTTAAAGGTTTTGAAAACAGTTATCGATTTGTTTGAACGCAAATTAGCAGAAAAACAGCAGTAAAATACAAGAGGATATCAGCGTAATTTTGCGCTGATATTTTCTTAATACATTATAGATACTCGGAGAGGAAATGCTTTGTCCTGGATAATCAAAAACTACATTAAGGAAACAAGAGAAAATGAAACCGGCGCGCAGGTGTATCCGCCGGGCTTACGCCATCCGGTAGCGTTTATTTACCCCAACGTCTACCATCTGGGCATGTCGAACCTTGGTATGCACATTTTGTATCAGATGATTAACGAGCGCGGCGACAGTGCCTGTGAGCGTTTCTTTTTGCCGGATAAACGATTGCAGCAGGAGCATATCAAAAGCAAAACGCCGCTGCTTAGCTTGGAAAACCAGCGTCCGCTGGCAGATTTTGACGTTATCTTCGTCATGCTGTCCTTTGAAATGGATTATGATAATCTGCTGACGGTGCTGGATTTGGGCAATATCCGCCTGCGGGCGGCGGAGCGCAATCAGCGCGAGCCGTTGGTGATTATCGGCGGTCCCTGTGCTACCTTCAATCCCGAGCCGCTGGCTGCTGTGGCTGACGCCTTCGTTATCGGCGAGGGCGAGGAAACGGTGCAGCACGTTCTGGATACCATCTACCGCGAGGAAAGCAAGCAAGAGCGTTTGGCGGCGCTGGCGCAGGTGCCAGGCGTTTATGTTCCCAGCCTGTATACGGCGCAGTACGATGATGAGGGCGAGTTTACCGCCCTGCTGCCGCAGGAAGGTGCGCCTGCGAAGGTAGCGCGCCAGTGGGCGCGTGATATCGACGCTTATCCGCACACCTCTGCTATCGTTACGAGCGGAACGGAATTTGAGGATATGTTTATCGTCGAGGTGGCGCGTGGCTGCGGTCGTCACTGCCGCTTCTGCATGGCAGGCTATTGCTTCCGCAAGCCGCGTCCGCGTAAGCTGGAAAATATTTTGGCAGATATCGCCAAGCGCCCCGAGCGCACGAAAAAGGTGGGCCTGATGGGCGCTGCCGTATCCGATCATCCGCAGATGGCGGAGCTGACGGAATACTTGGTAGAGCATAAGATACCGTTTTCCGTGGCCAGCATGCGTGCCGATATGCTCACGGAGCAGATTGCGCATGCGTTGGCACAGAGTGGACAGCGCACGATGACCGTAGCACCGGAGGCAGGCAGCGAGCGGATGCGCGCTGCAATTAACAAGGGCATTACGGAGGAGCACGTTTATAATTCTATCGAATTGGCTGCTGCTGCCGGAATGCGCAACATCAAGCTGTATTATATGATCGGTCTGCCGGGAGAAGAGGACAAGGATATCGTTGAAATGGTGGAGATGATTAAACGTGTGCGCGCCAAGATGGATGCTGTGGGCAACAAGGGCGAGCTGGTTATTTCGGTCAACGGCTTCGTGCCCAAGCCCTTTACGCCGTACCAGTGGGCGCCGCTGTGCAATGTGCGCACGCTGAAGAAGCGCTTTAAAATTTTGGGCGACGGTCTGAAGAAGGAAAAGCGCATTAAGCTGATTACCGAATCGCTGAAGGAAACCGTGGTGCAGTCCGTGCTGGCGCGCGGCAGCAGACGTATCGGCGAAGCGTTGCTGAAGGCACATGTGGAAGGCCGCAGCCTGAAGCAGGTGCTGAAGGAAGAAGGCCTTGATGCCGAGGAGCTGGCGGAGCGCGAGCTGCAGGTAGGCCAGCCGCTGCCCTGGCAGCATCTTGATATGGGCGTAACGCAGGAATATCTTGCGGCCGAGCTGCAGCGCAGCGAAAGCGGCAAGTTTACGCCGATGTGCTTTGACGGCTGCCGCCGCTGCGGTGTCTGCCGGGAGTAAGGCTTAGGCGGTGAAATGACTGCTGCTAACAAAAAAATTAAGCATCCCTACACTTTTTGCAGTAAAAGTGTGGGGATGCTTTTGTTATTTTACGCTATAATGATGCTGAGAAACACAGCTTTTGCTGCTTCGGAGCGGTAACAACCCTTCCGTCTGCTCGCCGGTGCTCGCAGCCACCTCCCCTTACAGGGGAGATATATTCGTTCCGCAATCAATGGAGGGATATACAAAAGAAATTATTTTTGGGCATGACCTTGGGAATGGCCTGCCTGCAAAAAATTATCCCTGAAATGCAAAAAACCTGCTCTTTTCAGAGCAGGTCAGCTTGTAAGAATTAAGCCATAGCGTTGATTCTCTTTGCAAGTCTGGATTTTTTGCGAGCTGCAGCATTCTTATGGATAATGCCTTTGCGAGCTGCTTTATCGAGCAAACCGGAAGCAGTAGCCATAGTAGCTTGAGCGTCTTCTTTAGCGCCGGTTTTAGCCAGAGCCTCTACTTTGCGGGAAGCATTGCGGAGAGCTGCTTTAATCGGAGCGTTTTTAGCACGACGTTCTGCGTCGGTCTTTACACTGCGGATGGAAGATTTAATGTTCGGCAACGAATTTCACCTCCTGAATTTTCTTGTACTGCATTATTCTACCACGAATGCGAGCATTATGCAAGAGAAAATCACAAATATGCCTGCCTGTTCCTGTAAAAAATATTTTGCGGTCGCTTGACCTGGAGCTGACTCCAAATGCTAAAATATAAGCAGAAAGCAGGAAAACAATCCTGGCAGGAGGTAAGCGGGATGAAAATAAACGAAGTAAGCAAAATGTATGACATTACAGCGGACACGCTGCGTTATTATGAGCGTATCGGGTTGATTCCGACAGTCAACCGCAACGAAAGCGGTATTCGCGACTATACCGAAACAGACTGCAACTGGGTAAACTTTGCCAAATGTATGCGCGCAGCAGGCATTTCGGTAGAAAGCCTGATTGAATATGTGGCGCTGTTTCAGCAGGGCGACAAAACGCGGGCGGCACGCAAGGAAATTTTAATTGAGGAGCGTGCCAAGCTGCTCGAGCGCATGGCGCAGATGCAGGAAACGCTCGATAAGCTAAATTATAAAATTGACAATTACTACAAGTGCGTTGAATTTGAGGACACTAAACTGAAATAAAACGCAGTACGAGGAGAGATAGCGCAGAGCTGTCTCTCTTTTTAGTTTACAGGCTTTGCCGGATAATGGTATAATAATTAGTACTAATAAAACAGGCTCAAGCCAATATTGGCCTGAAATAATACATTTTAATGAAGGAGCAGGAAGAGTAATTTATGATTGAACAAAATCACATTCGCAACTTTTCTATTATCGCCCATATAGATCATGGCAAGTCTACCCTGGCGGACAGATTGATTGAATATACAGGAACGCTGAGCAAGCGTGAGATGGAGGAACAGATTCTCGATTCCATGGATTTGGAGCGTGAACGCGGCATCACCATCAAGGCGCAGGCTGTGCGCAGCATTTACAAGGCACGCAACGGAGAGGAGTATATGCTGAACTTTATCGACACTCCGGGCCACGTAGACTTTACCTACGAGGTTTCGCGTGCATTGGCAGCGTGCGAGGGTGCACTGCTGGTTATCGACGCTACTCAGGGTATTGAAGCGCAGACTTTGGCTAACGTGTATCTGGCACTGGATAATGATCTGGAGATTATCCCGGTTATCAACAAAATTGATTTGCCGAGTGCGGATCCTGAGCATGTTAAAAGGGAAATCGAGGACGTTATCGGTATTGATGCTTCCGACGCAGTTTTGTGCAGTGCCAAGACAGGCATTGGCATCGAGGACGTGCTGGAAGCAATCGTAGTGCGCGTGCCGGCGCCGCAGGGCGATGCGGAAGCACCGCTGAAGGCATTGGTATTTGACTCCAAATTTGACGCTTACAAGGGCGTAGTTTTATATATACGCATTATGCAGGGACGTCTGCGCAAGGGCATGAAGATTCGCATGATGGCAACCGGTGCGGAATTTGATGTTACCGAGGTTGGTTACTTCAAACCGGGCATTGTCAATGTTGATGAGCTGGAGGAGGGCCAGGTAGGCTTCTTTGCTGCCAGCATCAAAAATGTTAAGGATGCACGCGTAGGCGATACCGTAACCGATGCCGATAATCCTGCCGAAAAAGCGTTGCCCGGTTACCGCAAGGCTACACCGATGGTATACTGCGGTTTGTATCCGGTAGAGAATTCAGATTACGATAACCTGCGTGATGCTTTGGAAAAGCTGCAGCTGAACGATGCTTCTCTGGTATTTGAGCCGGAGACATCTACCGCGCTGGGCTTTGGCTTCCGTTGCGGCTTTTTGGGTCTGCTGCATATGGATGTTATCAAGGAGCGCTTGGAGCGTGAATATAATCTGAGCCTGATTACTACCGCGCCTAACGTTATTTACGAGGTATTCCGCACCAACGGCGACGTTGAAATGGTAGATAACCCGTCACTCTTCCCGGACCCGACCGTTATCGACCACGTTGAGGAGCCTTTCGTTAATGCAACCATCATTGTGCCGAAGGATTACGTCGGCGCTGTTATGGAGCTGAGCCAGGAAAAACGCGGTGAATACGATAACATGACCTATCTTGATGATACCCGCGTAATGATTCACTACGCATTACCGCTGAGTGAGATTATCTTTGACTATTTTGACCGTCTGAAATCCGCTACACGCGGTTATGCTTCCCTGGACTACGAGCTGTCCGGCTATCGCTATTCTGATTTGGTGAAGGTAGATATCCTGCTGAACGGCGAGCCTGTCGATGCGCTTTCCGCGATTGTGCATAAGGAATTTGCTACCGTCCGCGGCCGTCAGCTGGTTGAAAAGCTGCGCAGCCTGATTCCGCGTCAAATGTTTGAAATTCCGGTACAGGCAGCAATTGGCAACAAGGTTATTGCCCGCGAAAACGTCCGCGCTATGCGTAAGGACGTACTGGCGAAGTGCTACGGCGGCGATATCAGCCGTAAGCGTAAGCTGCTGGAAAAACAGAAGGAAGGTAAAAAGCGCATGAAGCAGGTTGGCAGTGTAGAGCTGCCGCAGGAGGCATTCATGGCGATTCTGAAAATGGACTAAGGCTTAGCGCTTAGTCGATAGTGTCTGATATATAGGAGCAATGCAATTATGATGATACAACTGCAAGGCTTGCTTTCGACAATCACATTTTTGGATGTTATAGATATTGTCGTCGTTGCCTATTTTCTTTACCGTTTATTCCTGATGCTGAAAAACACCCGTGCCGCAACATTGGGCAAGGGCCTTATGGTGCTGATAGGCTTCACGCTTATCTGCCGTTGGCTGAACCTGCATGTTATCAGCTGGCTGCTGGAAAAGAGCATGACGGTGATTATGGTTGCCCTGCCTGTTGTCTTTCAGCCGGAGCTGCGACGTGCTTTGGAGCAAATCGGCCGCGGCAAGTTGTTTCATAAGGGCAGCGAGCTGGACGAGCAGGAGCTGGAGGAAATGCTGGAATCCGTTGCTCATGCCACTAAGGTGATGAGCAAAAACAAGGTAGGTGCGCTGATGGTTTTTGAGCGTGCTACCGGTCTGGCAGAGCGTATCGAAACCGGTGTGCCGATTGACGGTCTGGTGAGTTCGGGACTGCTGCAGAACATTTTTGTTAAGGATACACCGCTGCATGACGGCGCTGTTATTATCCGCGGCAACCGCGTTGTTGCTGCCTGCTGCCTGCTGCCGCTTACGGAAAACCGTAATCTGAGCCAGGAGCTTGGTACTCGCCATCGTGCCGCAATCGGTATGTCCGAGCAGTCCGATGCGATGATTCTTGTTGTCAGCGAGGAAACCGGTACGATTTCCATCGCCCGCAACGGCGAGCTGATGCGTTATCTGACGGTGGATGATGTGAAGGAAATTTTGCGCACGGCAATTTTCCGTCCGCATGCAGCAGTTAAGAATTCTTTGGTTGATAAAATCAAGAGCTTGTGGGGCGGTGAGAAAAAATGAGATTTTTGCAAAGGCTGGCGCGTAAGGAAAACCTGTTGGCAAGGATTATCTGCCTGCTCATGGCCTGTGGACTGTGGGTATATGTAATGACCGACCAAAATCCGATTATCGAGCGTAATATTGAGGTGCGCCTGCAGCAGAGAAATCTGCCGCAAAATATGATGGTCTTTAATGCTCCCGATAAAATTCTGGTAAAGGTGCGCGGTTCGCGTGCCAAACTCAGTTCTGATAATCTGAGTGCCGAAATCAATGCTTCTATCAATTTGAAAAATATAACCGAAGGTCAGCAGAGCCTGCCGATTACGGTAACCTACTCCGGCGGCGAGATTGTATCCGTAACGCCTAAGGAGGTTTCCGTATATGTGGATACTGTAAGCGAGAAAAAGGTTCCCGTTACTACGCGTATCGTGGGCGCGGTGAACGGTGATATGACCATCGGCAACAGTATAATTACTCCGGCGGAGGTTACTCTGCGCGGTGCAACGCATCGTATTGACAAGGTAAACCGTGTGGTTGCTCCGATTGATATCAGCAATCATACAGGCAGCTTCCAGACGGAAAGCGAGCTGGTTGCCGTGAGTGACGACGGTTACGATATTCCTAATATGAGAATTATCCCTGAGCGCGTTATGGTGCAGGCCAATATGGTAAGCCAGATGCATTCGCTTGATATTCCGGTTAAGCTGGTTATGAGCGGTGATTTGCCTGCCGGTATTGTTGTTACCAAAACAGAGATTGTGCCGACAAGCGTTCGCGTTACCGCACCGCCTTCCGTGCTGAAGGAGCTGAAGGATGTCAAGACCAAGCCGGTGGATGTAAGCAAGCTCGATGGCAGTACTGTTGTTGCAGCTGAGCTTGATCTGCCGGAAAAGGTTATTCCCGAAAGACGTACGGTGCAGATTAAAATATCGGTAGAAAGGCAGAACTGATTTATAGATGAAGCTGAAAATTAACAATGTGCGTATCAGCCTGCGACAGGAGCAGACGCTGGAGCAGGCGGTGTGCCGTAAATGCGGCATTCCGCGTGATGCTTTGGGCAGTGTGCGGATAGTACGCAAGGCAGTGGATGCGCGCAAGAAAAATGATATCTGCCTCAACTATCATGTGCTGGCAGAGGTTGAAACAGGCGGCAGACAGGCGAAGCGCCTGCTGGCGGACCGCGACATCACGCAATATCAGGAACAGCAGCAGCCGACGCTTGAGCTTGGTACATTGCCGCTGAGCGCACCGCCGGTGGTTATCGGTGCCGGTCCTGCAGGCCTTTTGGCGGCACTGCAGCTGGCAGAGCATGGCTATAAGCCGCTGCTTTTGGAGCGCGGCAAGCCGGTGGCGCAGCGTGTGCAGGATGTACAGCGCTTTTGGCAGACGGGAGAATTTAACCCCGCGTCTAACGTACAGTTTGGCGAGGGCGGTGCAGGCACCTTCTCGGACGGCAAGCTGACCACGCGTGTAAACGATCCTATGATGGCCGAAATCCTGCAGCTCTTTGTGGATGCAGGCGCGCCGGAAAATATTTTGTACGAGCATAAGCCGCACGTAGGCACGGATAAGCTGCGTGCGATGGTACAGGGACTCAGCCGCCGTATTGCGGAGCTGGGCGGCAGCGTGCGTTACGATGCGCATGTGGTTGATCTGGATATCAAAAATAATGCGGTGCAGGGTGTAATCCTCGACGGCGGCGAAAGGCTGGCGGCGGGAGCCGTGGTGCTGGCTTGCGGTCACAGCGCGCGCGATACCTACGCTATGCTGGCACGCAGGGGCGTAGGCATTGTGGCGAAGCCCTTTGCTATCGGCGTGCGCATCGAGCATCCGCAGGAGCTGATTGACAGGGCGCAGTACGGCAGCTTTGCGGGACATCATCTGCTGGGCGCGGCGGATTACGCGCTTGTTTACCATACGCAGGATAAAACACGCACAGCATATTCTTTCTGCATGTGCCCGGGCGGTCAGGTAGTTGCCGCCGCTTCGGAGGCCGGTGGCGTGGTTGTCAACGGCATGAGCATGTTTAAGCGTGACAGCGGCATTGCCAACAGTGCGCTGGTGGTGAATGTGGACAGCCGGGATTTCGGCGAGGGTGCGCTGGCAGGCGTAGAATTCCAGCGCCGCTATGAGCAGTTTGCTTATGCGGCGGCAGGCAGCAGCTATTATGCGCCTGCGCAGAATTTGGACAGCTTTTTGAAGCGCAGCACTCCGTCCTTGGAATGTCTGGTGCAGCCAAGCTATCGTCCGGGACTTGCGGCCTGCAGCTTAGATAAGGTGCTGCCTGCTTACGTTACGGATACTCTGCGCGAGGGCATTACGAGCTTTGGACGCAAGCTGGCGGGTTACGCCGACGGCGGCGCGCTGCTGACGGGTGTGGAAACACGCACCTCGGCGCCGGTTCGCATAGAGCGCGACAGGCAGAGCTATGTATCGCTGACGCATGATTTGCTTTATCCCTGCGGCGAAGGCGCAGGCTATGCCGGCGGTATTATGAGCGCCGCACTTGACGGCTATCATGTGGCGCGGGCGATTATGGAAAGATTTGCGCCGGTGAAGTAGGATAATAAAATACGAAAAATACGTTGATAAAGCCTCTCCTAGGGGAGAGGTGGCATCGCGTAGCGATGACGGAGAGGGGCGCGCTCAGCATAGCGCTGTTAGTAAGTATAGCGAGTACCAACCCCTCTCAGTCACCCTGCGGGTGACAGCTCCCCCCAAGGGGAGCCTCTATCTTCTGTTATTGTTGATAAATCTCAACAATTCCCAACTCACATATAAACGCATTAACATTAGGGAGGTTATTACAAAAAATGGCAAGATTATTTGGTACTGATGGTGTTCGCGGTGTAGCGAACGTAGAGCTTACTCCGGAGATGGCCTTTAAGCTGGGCTATGCTGCCGCAAAATACTTTGGCCGCGAGGTTTCCTGCCCGAAAATTATTATCGGCAGAGATACACGCCGCAGCGGACAAATGCTGGAAAGCGCTTTGGCAGCAGGTATCTGCAGCGCCGGCGGCAATGCACATCTTCTGGGCGTTATGCCTACTCCGGCAGTTTCTTTCCTGACCAGTGAGGTTAAGGCTAACGCTGGTGTAGTAATTTCTGCTTCTCACAATCCGTTTGAAGACAACGGCATCAAATTTTTCTCTCAGACAGGCCACAAGCTGCCTGACGCAGTAGAGGACGAAATTGCAGCTATTGTTGCTGCACCGATTGATTATACTCAGGCAGTAAGCGGCAGCAGCGTAGGCCAGATTATTTACGAAAAGGATTTGTCTGCGCTGTATATTAAGCACATTCTGAGCACTGCTTATGCTAAGCTGAACGGTCTGAAGATTGTTATGGACTGCTCCAACGGTGCCAACAGTGAAATCGCACCGGTTATCCTGCGCAGCCTTGGTGCTGAGGTTGTGGCAATTTTCAACGAGCCTAACGGTATCAACATCAACAACGGCTGCGGCTCCACTCATCTGGAGGCATTGCAGAAGAAGGTTGTCGAAGTTGGCGCTAATGTAGGTATCGCCAATGACGGCGATGCTGACCGCTGCCTGGTAGTTGACGAAAACGGCGAGGCTATGGATGGCGACCAGATTATGCTGATTTGCGCTCTGGAGCTGATGAAGCGCAACAAGCTGCATGATAATATGCTGGTAACTACTGTTATGAGCAACGTGGGCCTGCATCAGGCTATGAAGGCTCATGGCGGCAAGACCGTCAAAACCGCTGTAGGTGACCGCTATGTACTGGAAGAAATGCTCAAGCACAATTATTCTATCGGCGGCGAGCAATCCGGTCATATCATTTTCTCCGAATTCGCTAAAACCGGTGATGGTATTCTGACTGCTGTACAGCTGTTGTGCGCAATGGTTCGCAACAACAAGCCTTTGTCCGAGATGGGCGCCGTAATGACTAAATTCCCGCAGATTCTGCTGAATGTACGCGTGAAGAATAAAAACGGCTGGGAAGAAAAGGCTGCTATTCAGGAAGTAATCAAAAAATATCAGGAGGAGCTGGGCGAAAACGGCCAGATTCTGGTACGTGCTTCCGGCACAGAGCCTTTAATCCGTATTATGGCCGAAGGACCGAAGCAGGAGCGTCTGGAGCAGATTGCCAACGCTATTGCCGACGTTGTAACCAAGGAGCTGGCATAAGCAGACTTCCTTGCTGAATGAAGATTAAAAGCAGACCATTACATCAGTTTCAGATGCAATGGTCTGCTTTTGTATATTTTCTTGAAAAACGCAAAAAAATAACCGCCCAGCTCCTACACTAGCGGTTATTTTTAACAGTTAATTTTGAAGGGCAACCGTCTATCGGTAGCACTCTTTCTATATTTATTATACTATATGAAGCGCCTGCAGGCAAGCATCAGGCCTTAAAAGTTCAAGGAATGTTTTCTTGACCTGCCAGTCATCATATTGTAAAATTAAATTAGTCTGAGGATGTGCCGCGTGGGACTGCCTGCCTGCGCGGCTCATTGTCTGTTTGCTCATAAATCAGCAGAGCCTTGTCTTTGCTGCCAAAAGCAAACAGTGAAGGATGTAAGCGCATGTACCGCTCAGGCGGTGGACGAGGAATGAGGTTATCGATCAGTCAGCGGATGCCTCACGGCCGGCTGCAGGCCGCAATCCGTGTACAAAGTCCTCCGGTAACGGGGGAGAGAAAAGCACGGTGGCAGAAAGGGCAAAGAATATAATACAGGCTCGCAAGGGAGAAGGTATCAGATACGAGAAAACCTGACTAAGCAGATGATGCCTTATACCTTGCAGCGTAGAGGAGGATTACTACTTATGTGCGGAATTGTAGGTTATATCGGTAATCACGAAGCAGCCCCCTTTTTGCTTGACGGAATGAGCAAGCTGGAGTATCGCGGTTATGATTCTGCCGGTATTGCTGTTTATGAGAACAACAGCATTCGTGTAGAAAAATGTGTAGGCCGTCTGGATGCACTGCGTCAGAAATTGGCAGGCAATATGCCTGTGGGCAATGCAGGTATCGGTCACACACGCTGGGCAACACATGGCCGTCCGTCGGATCGCAACGCGCATCCCCATACGGACAGCAGCGGTAAGTTTGTCGTTGTCCATAACGGTATTATTGAAAATTATCTTGGCCTGAAGGAAGAACTGATTGCCAAGGGACATGAATTCCTGTCCGAAACTGACAGTGAGGTTGTAGCTCATCTGATGGCGGACCAATATGATGGTGATTTCGAAGAAACCGTCAAAAAGGTGCTGAAGCTTATCAAAGGCTCCTATAGTCTGGTGTTTATGTGCGAATACGAGCCTGATAAAATCATCTGCACCAAAAAGGATAATCCGCTGATTATTGGTCTGGGTGAAGGCGAGAACTTTATCGCTTCCGACATCCCGGCGATTATCAACCATACGCGCCGTACCTTTATCATGAGCGACGGCGAAATCGCCACGGTAACGGCAGACGGTGTTTGGGTGCAGGATATCAACGGAACTCCCATCAGCAAGAAGGTGTTTGAGGTCAACTGGAACGCGGAAGCAGCGGAAAAGGGCGGCTTTGAGCATTTCATGCTGAAGGAAATTTATGAACAGCCCAAGGCTTTGCGCGATACCATGACCAGCCGCTTGGATGCGGAAGCAAAAACCATCGGCTTCCCCGAGCTGAACTGGACAGCCGAGGAGCTGCGTGAAATCAATAAAATCTTTATCGTGGCCTGCGGTACCGCTTATCATGCAGGCATTGTCGGCAAATATTATCTGGAGCAGCTGGCACGTGTGCCGGTTGAGGTGGATATTGCCAGCGAGTTCCGTTACCGCGACCCGCTTGTTGACGGCAACAGCCTGACGATTGTTATCAGCCAGAGCGGTGAAACTAGCGATACGCTGGCAGCACTGCGCGAGGCTAAACGTCTTGGCTCCCGCACTCTGGCAGTTACAAATGTTGTCGGCAGCTCTATTGCGCGTGAGGCAGACCAGGTTGTTTATACCTATGCCGGTCCGGAAATTGCCGTGGCATCTACCAAGGCTTATACCACACAGCTTCTGGCAATGCTGATGCTGGCGATTTATGTAGGCCGTCTGCGCGGCAGCATGAGTGCTGAGCGTGAGCAGGAGCTGGTGCAGGGCTTGACCTTTGTGCCTGAGCAAATTCACAAGATGCTGGAAAACGTGGACCAGATTAAGGTGTTTGCGCGTGAATACGGCAGCAGTGAGGATGCCTTCTTCCTGGGACGCAGCCTTGATTATGCTGTAGCGCTGGAGGGTGCGCTGAAACTGAAGGAAATTTCCTACATTCATGCGGAGGCTTATGCGGCAGGCGAGCTGAAGCACGGCACCTTGGCGCTGATTGTTTCCGGTGTGCCGGTAATCGTACTGGCAACGCAGATGGATGTATATGATAAAACCGTCAGCAACCTGCAGGAGGTTAAGGCGCGCGAGGCTGTGGTTATTGCCATCGGCTTTGAGGGCGACACCTCTCTGGAAAAATATGCGGACCATGTTATTTACATCCCGCGTACGGACAAATACCTAGCACCGCTGATGGCAGTGCTGCCCTTGCAGCTGCTGGCCTACTATGCGGCGCTGACTCGCGGCTGTGATGTTGATAAACCGCGTAATCTCGCCAAGAGCGTAACAGTTGAATAAAAAATAAATTGACGGCGTAACGGATGCAAAAATCTGTTGCGCCGTTTTTGTAATTACAGAGATACGCTGCTTATGTTATACTAATATTAATTTGGAGCGGAAGGGGAAATAAAGCAGATGGCTTATAGCGAGCTTTTTAAAAATTACAGTGATATCCGCAATTTTATGCGGCGCTTTTATGTGTACGGCTTTGAAAAGCGGCAGGATTTTACCGCTAAAAGCTCCAGAAGCTACGATGATAATCGCCGGCGTTTGGACAGCTGGCTGGAGGATTATATGAGCTTCAAAAGCGAAGCGGACGGTAGAGCTTACCGCATTTCCTTTGACAGCAGCAGTATCAGTCATAATCCCTTGTATAAAACCTGGAAGGCCAAGAGCTTTACGTCCATGGATATTACACTGCATTTTTATCTGCTGGATATTCTTGCCGACGGCAAGGCGTATTCGGCGGCAGAGCTGTTGGAGCTGCTGTGCAGCCGTTATTTCAACTGCTTTGACAATCAGCTGCGTCAGCCCGATGAATCGACGGTGCGCAACAAGCTGAATGAATATACTGCGCTGGGAATGCTGCGGCTGGTGAAGCAGGGACGGCGCAATCTTTACTGCCTGGCGCGTGATGAGGTGAACTGGCGCAGCTGGCAGCTTGCCTGCGCCTTCTTTTCCGAGGCGGCGCCTTTGGGAGAGGCAGGCTCCTATTTGCTGGATAAATTTGCCGAGGACTGCGAAGCTTTTGCCTTTAAGCATCATTTTATTTTATATACGATGGATAGCAGGCTGTTGTACGAACTGCTGGAGGCGATGAACAGCAGGCAGTCCGTAACACTTTACCGCTGTGACAAGGACGGCAGCAGCATACCGCAATATGTTTGCCCTTTGAAAATTTACTGCAGCACGAGGACAGGACGACAGTATCTTTTGAGCTACAGCTATGCTGCACGGAAGCTGTTGTTCAACCGCTTGGACCATATCGAAAGTATTGAGGTTAAACGCACCGAAGAACGCTATGAGGAGTTTCTACGGTTGGCACAGGAGGCGGCGCCGCATATCTGGGGTGCAGGCATGCTCAGAACGGACAGGCTGGAGGAAATCAGCTTTACGGTGGAGGCGGCAGCTGACGAGCAGTTTATTGTGCAGCGCCTGGAGCGCGAAAAGCGCTGCGGAACGGTGCGGCAGCTGGATGCGGAGCATTATCGCTTCAGTGCTGCCGTGTATGATGCGCGTGAGCTTTTGCCGTGGATACGCACCTTTATCGGGCGTATTACTGCCTTTAGCTGCAGTAACGAGGAAATAGAGCGCATTTTTTATGATGATCTGGAGCAGACGGCAGCCTATTATCTGCAGGAGGTGTAAGCGGATGGCGAAAAATGACAGCTTTTTTAACGAAATATACGGCACCTATTTTAATGTTGTGAGCTCCATTTTGCGGCAGGCGCAGGAAAAACAGCTGACGAAGGACAGCTTGGAGCTGTTGGTGCGGGAGCAGGCCTTTGCTGACAGCTGCCTGACCATTCCCAAGGCACTGCAGGACGGAAGCTGGCCGCTGCTGCAGAAGGATATGACTACGCCGCTGCGGCATGCACCGGCGATGCCGTTGACAACATTGCAGCGTCGCTGGCTGAAAAGCCTGCTGACGGATAAGAGGATACAGCTTTTTGATGTAGATTGCAGCGGGCTGGAGGATGTGGAGCCTTTGTTCAGTGAGGAGCAGTTTGTGTATTTCGACCGTTACAGCGACGGTGACAATTATGATGCTCCGCAGTACAAACAGCATTTTCGTTTGCTACTGCAGGCGATAACGGAAAAGCGCAGGGTGGAAATCAGCTTTATCAGCGGCAAAAACGAAAGCGTGCGGAAGGAATATCTACCGCTGCAGCTGGAATATTCGGCGAAGGATGACAAGTTCCGCCTGAAGGCGGTGTGCGAGCGCCATCTGCATTACGTTAATGTGGGGCGCATTAAAAGCTGCAAAATACTGGAGCAGACGGAAGAAGAAGCCTGTATGCTGTTGGAGCCGGAGCGCTGTGCGGTTACAGTCCTGCTGACGGACGAGCGCAATGCTCTGGAGCGGGCAATGCTGCATTTTTCGCATTTGGAAAAGATAACGGAGCGCTTGGATGAAAAGCATTACAGGCTGCAGCTGATGTATAACAAAAGTGATGAAACGGAAATGGTTATCCGTATTTTATCCTTCGGTCCGTTGCTGCGGGTGCAGGAGCCTTCAGGCTTTATCGAGCTGCTGCGTCACAGGCTGCGTAAGCAGCTGGCGCTGCTGGCAGATAAGTAAAAGCAAAAATATAATCTGCCAGAAGCTTATTTGATGCCGAAGCCTTATTATAAATCACCGGACCTGTGAAATTTCTGCAGGCCCGGTGTATTTTTTGTATTCTTAACAGTAATTTTCTTTTACGCAGTCAACAAATATGATATAATTAACGATACATGTCATTTTTGTGAAGAAGTTGAAATTTTTATGTGTAGGTGATGAAATGGAAATGTTTTTGGTGGCTGTGGGCTTCTATGGCATCGGCGTATTAACCATGCTGCTTCCCCACGGCATGCAGCGTGCTGCACACTGGCTTGCTAACAGCGCTGCCCTTTTTGGCAGCGCTGTCTGCGCTTATGCGGCAGGCCTGCTGCTTTTCGGCGGCGTGAGCCCCGCACCCCTGACCTGGGGCTCGTATTCTTTAGGCTGCGATGGCTGGAGCGCAGTCTTTCTGCTTTTGACCGGTATCGCCGGTGTTGTTACCAGCCTGTACGCGCTCGGTTATGCGCGTAGCTATGAGGGCAGCCGTCTGCGTCTTTTGGGCGGCATGTGGTGCCTGTTCATCATGTCTATGGTACTGGTGTTGCTAGCAGGCGATGCCTTCAGCTTCCTGCTTTTCTGGGAGATTATGGCCGTAGCCTCCTTTATGCTGGTTAACCATGAATCCGAAAAGCGTGTTACCTGGAATGCTGCCTATCAGTATCTGGTTATGACCAGCGTCGGTACGGCGGCGATTATGATTGCCTTTTTGCTGACAGGCTCGGCCAGCGAGGGCTTCAGCTTTGCTGCTATGGCCAAGAATACGTTGGAGGGCAGTTGGCAGCATCTTGTTTTTGTCTGTGCCTTTGCCGGTTTTGCCTTAAAGGCCGGTTTGGTGCCGCTGCATGTGTGGCTGCCTAAGGCGCATCCGGCAGCACCCAGTCACGTTTCCGCACTGATGAGCGGTGTTATGCTGAAGATTGCGCTTTATGGCTTCGGTCGTTTTATATTCAGCTTTTTGCCTGCCTGGAATTACTGGTGGTGCGTTGCTGTACTGCTGGCAGGCGTAGTATCCGCATTTTTGGGCGTACTCTATGCGCAGATGGAAACGGATATCAAGCGCGTGCTTGCTTACTCCTCTGTAGAAAATATGGGCGTAATTTTTGCTGCCTTCGGCTGCGGTATGCTGATGAAGGCTTCCGGCAGCAGCTTTTATATGCTTGGCTTTGTGGCAGCGTTGGTGCATGCCTTTAACCACAGCATTATGAAGGTGCTGATGTTTATGTGTGCCGGCAGCATTATGCACGGCACCGGCAGCAAGAACCTGGAGCTGTTCGGTGGCCTCGCACGCAAAATGCCGTATACCGCTGTCTTTGCTTTCGTCGGCTCGCTGGCGCTTGCCGCTATTCCGCTGACGAACGGCTTTACCGGTGAATGGCTGGTGCTGCAGAGCTTTATCAGCCTGGGTACAAGCTGCGCCGGTCAGGATATCCGCCTGTGGACTGCGGTATCCTTTATTCTGCTGGGCTTTACTGGAGCACTGGCTCTCGGCTGCTTTGTACGCTTCTTCGGCATCACCTTCCTGGGCCGTGCTCGCAGTGAAATCGTGGAGCATGCGCACGAATCCGATAAATTTATGCTCGCTGCTATGGGCGTTGCATCTGTTTTAGTTGTTGCTTGCGGTCTTTATCCGCTGCCGGTCGTTCACGCCGTTCTGTTGGCGTTGGGCATGCCTGTTGATCTTGATGCCTTCGGCATGAATCTGGCGTGGGCCGGCGTTGGTACCGCTGTCTGCTATAAGCCCTTGCTGCTGCTTGCTTTGCTGCTGGTGCTGGGCGCATTGCTGTGGCTTGCTGTTAAGAATTGCTTTGTTGTGGAGGATGTTACCTGGAACTGCGGTACCTATCCGACGCAGCGTCAGCAGTATTCCGCTACCGGCTTCAGTAAGCCTGTACGCCGTGCGTTTGATTATCTGCTGAAGCCAAAACGTCAGGTAACCTACATGCGCAAGGAGCATGCTTACTTCGGCCGTCAGCTTTCCTACAAGCTGGAAATTCCCGATATGATTACGGAAAAGCTTTATCAGCCGCTGCAGAAGCATTTTGTAAGTATTTCCAATTTCCTGCGCCGTCTGCAGCAGGGCAGTGTGCGTTTATATGTTGCCTATGTTATGGTGGCAATGATGTTGGTACTGGTATGGGGGGCGCTTTATAAATGATTTTAGAGAATGTATTGTTACAGCTGGCCCTCGGTATGGCGCAGGCAGTTTTGCTGCTTTTGTGCGCTCCGCTGGTAACCGGCATTGTTAAAAAGGTAAAGGCTTGGATGCAGAACCGTATCGGCAGCAGCATCTGGCAGGAATATTACGATATCCGCAAATGGTGGGGCAAGCCAACTATGCTCACTCCTTATACCAGCATTACCTTCCGTCTGGCACCCTGCGTATATTTTCTGACGACCTTTGCGGCAGCTTGCATGCTGCCGGGCTTCTTAGGCGGTCAGGCCGGCTTCGGCGACGTTTTTGTATTTGTTTATCTGCTGGCCTTGGGACGCTTCTTTATGGCAGTTTCCTCGATGGATGCAGCCACCGCCTTCGGCGGTATGGGCGGCAGCCGTGAGGTTTATGTGGCTGCCTTTGTTGAGCCTGTTGTGATGCTGGCCGTGCTGTCTAACGTACTGCACACCAACAGCACCTCGCTGGCAGGCATGAGCCTGCGTACGGATGAGGTTAACCTGACGGTAGCAGGCGTGCTGACCTGCATTGCCTTCTTCCTTGTATTGCTTGCAGAAAACAGCCGTATCCCGGTTGATAACCCTGATACGCATCTGGAGCTGACGATGATCCATGAATGTATGACACTGGAATATTCCGGCCGTCTGCTGGCGCTCATCCATTGGGCAAGCCAGCTCAAGCTGCTGGTATTCTTAGTGCTTTTCGCTATGCTGTATCTGCCGCTGGATTTGCCTGTAGTGCTGAAGGTGCTTATCGGTGCGGTAGCTGTAGGCGTGGTTGAAACCTTGAACAATAAAATGCGCCTTTTCAAGGTGCGTGTATATCTGGCCGCAGCAGGCCTGATGCTGCTGTTGGCAGTAGTGGCACAGTAAGGAGGTAACGATGGAATATTTGGTTGTAAGTTTAATGTTTATCGTTTTCCTGCAGACGCGCTTTGTGGAGCTGCGCCGTGCAACTCTGTGTCTGGCGCTGCAGTCTGCGCTGATTGCGGCAGCCTGCCTCGTCGTAGGTATGAGCCATGGCAGCGGTTTACATGCCTGGCTGCCCGGTGTGCTGACGATTGCCGTTAAGGTGCTCTTTATTCCTTACGCTATTTTGCGCGTGGTAAATCAGCTGCGCGATGAGCGTGAAATTGTCAGCGATATCAATGTTAACTATTCTACTGCTTTTGCAGCCTGCAGTCTGGCACTTGGCTACATGGTAATTGACGGTCTGCTGCCGCAGGCAGAGGGCCGCGATATTCTGGCGACCTCTATGTTTATGATTATGACAGGCCTCGCGCTGATTGTTATGCGCAGCCGTGCCATTATGCAGATGATCGGTCTGATTACCTTGGAAAACGGCATTTATCTGCTCGGTCTGATTATGACCGAAGGCTTGCCGCTGATTATCGAGCTGGGCATTTTCCTTGATGTGCTGATTGCTGTTGTTATTCTTGTTATTTTAACCTCGCGTCTGCGTCTGTCGTTTAAAACGACGGATACAAATGTGCTGGACAAGCTGAAAGGGTAGGGGATGTAATGTTAACATATACTTTGATACTGTTATGCCTGCCACCCTTGTGCGCGGTGTTGGCACTGGCTGCGGGCTTCGGCAATAATATCCTGCATTGGCTGCACCGCCTGACGGCAACTGCGGTAGGTGTGTGCGTGGCGCTGATGGCAAAGTCCTTTAATCCTGCTGTGCCATATGTTGATGATTATTTTTACATTGATGCGCTGAATATGTGGGTAATCATTATCATTACCACACTTTATCTGGCAGCAACCTGGACTGCGCGTAATTATCTTACGCGTGAAGAGCGCTGCGGCGTGCTCAAGGGCGAGCAGCTGCAGACCGGCCGTTACTTTGCGCTGATGCAGCTTTTCTGCTGGACGATGTTCATCGTACTGCTGGTAAAAAATCTGGGCCTGATGTGGGTAGCAATCGAAGCGACTACCTTAATCAGTGCGTTGCTCATTTCCTTTAAATTTACCCGCGCTGCTCTGGAAGCAACGTGGAAATATATCATGGTTTGTACCGTCGGCATCTGTCTGGCACTTTTGGGTACACTGGTGCTGTATTATGCACAGCTTGATGCTTTGGGCGGCGAAAAGGCGCTCAGCTGGCTGTATCTGCATGAGCATGCCAACAGCCTGAACCCGGCGATGACCAAGCTGGCGCTGCTGTTTATCGTTATCGGCTACGGTACCAAGGCAGGCATGGCGCCGATGCATACCTGGCTGCCTGATGCCTATGCCGAGGCTCCGTCACTGACCAGCGGTATGCTGAGCGGTGCGCTCTGCAGCTGTGCTATTTATGTATTGCTGCGTAATCTGGTTATCCTGCTGCCGACAGCAGGCGCTGCGATGATGAGCAGCATGCTGCTGTTCTTTGCCGTGCTGACTGTGGCGATTGCCGTGCCGTTCGTTGTTGTACAGCGCGACGTTAAGCGTATTCTGGCTTATTCCTCCATGGAAAACATCGGCATTATGGTTGCCGGTATCGGCGTCTTTTCCGCTTTTTCCCTGAAGGCTGTGATGCTGCATATGTACAGCCATGCGATGATTAAGTTTGTTCTGTTCTATATTGCCGGTACGATTATCCAGGAATATCAGACTCGTAATATGATGCGTATTCACGGTATGATTAAGGATGTACCGCATACCGCAACCTTTTGGCTTACCGGTATGCTGGGCATTTTGGGCCTGCCGCCGATGGGCCTTTTCTTCAGTAAGTTTTACATTATGGCGTCTATGTTCCGTGAGGGACATTGGGTAGCAGGCAGTCTGTTGATTATCCTGCTGGCCGGTGTGCTGATTGGTATTTTGTACCACGGCATGCGTATGCTGTGCGATAAATCTAAGCGTCAGCCCTTGGGCGATTTGCTGGGAGCAACTGACGTGCCTGTGCTGGCTGCGCTGCTGCTTTTGTCCTGCGTAGTGGGAGCAGGCTTTGAAAATATTCCCTGGCTCAACAATCTGCTGAACCAGGCTGTGCGGATTATAGGAGGCTGAGATAATGCTAGTTAAACCGGAAAATTTGCGTGGTGCTGCCAATATCTGCAGCGACAGCGGCAAGCGTCCGCTGGCTGCTATGTTCGGTGCAGACGAAACGCTGCAGGGCGGCGGTCTGGCCATCTACTGCCTGTTCTATAATGCTGAAAAACGCGATATCGATGTTTTGAAGGCTCCGTTCCCCGCGGACGGTCCGCTGGAATATCAGTCACTGACTACGCTGCTGCCGGCTGCTGCCTGGTATGAGCGCGAGCTGCACGATATGTTCGGCTTCGAGCCGCAGGGACATCCCGATATGCGTCCGCTGGTGCTGCATGAAAGCTTTCCCGAAGGCTTTCATCCGCTGCTGAAAAAATATCCCAAGGATTACGATGCACGCGGACACCGTGAATATGAAATGCTTACCTCGCAGGGCGAAGGCCTCTTTGAGGTTCCTGTAGGTCCTATCCACGCAGGCATCATCGAGCCCGGTCATTTCCGCTTCAGTCAGGCCGGCGAGGCTATGCTGCAGCTGGATGCCAAGCTGTTTTTTACCCACCGTGGTATTGAAAAGGCTGTCGAAGGATTGACACCGATGGAGGCACTGCCGATTGTAGAACGCATTTGCGGTGCCTGCAGTGTAGCGAATACGCTAAGCTTCTGTCAGGCGGTAGAAAAATGCTCGGAGGCAGAGGTGCCTTACCGTGCGTGGTTAATCCGTACCTTGGCTGCGGAGATGGAGCGCTTGTATAACCATGTGGGCGATACTGGCAATATTTGCGCCGGTGTCGGCTTCTCGCCTGTAATCAGCATGGGCACACGTCTGAAGGAATACTTGATGCAGCTCAACGAAATGATAGCAGGCAACCGCTTCCTGCGCGGTCTGATTATCCCCGGCGGTGTGCGGTACGATGTTACCGACGCTATGCTGGAGGAAATCGAAGAGGTTCTGCGTGAGGTAGAAGCTGTTTATGCCGATATGGTACATATCATGTGGGAGCAGGCGAACTTCGTCAACCGTATCCGTACCACCGGCAGAGTACGTCAGGAAACTGCCTTTGATCTGGCTATGGTAGGCGTGGGTGCGCGTGCCAGCGGCAGTACCCGTGACAGCCGCAAGGATATCGGCTACGGTATTTATGATGAGCTTGATTTTGAGGTTATTACGGAAACAGCGGGTGATGTCGAAGCACGTATTAAGGTGCGTATCAGTGAGGTTGCCCAGAGCCTGAAGCTGGTGCGTCAGCTTATCAGCAAGCTGCGCCGCAACGCGGAAACGCAGCTGGCGGTAGAGCTGGGCGAGCTGCAGCAGGAGGAAGGTCATTTTACCTGGGGCATCAGCGAATCTGCCCGCGGTGATAATCTGCATTGCCTGCTGCTGGACAAGGAAGGACGCATAGACCGCCTGTTTGTGCGCAGTGCCTCCTATCATAACTGGCCGGCGCTGACTGTGGCTGTGCAGGGCGACATCATTCCGGACTTTCCGTTAATAAATAAGAGCTTTGAGTTATGCTATGCCTGCATAGACCGCTAAGGAGGTGGCAAGATGTTAAAAATGCTGGAGGCAATTCTTCACGGAAAGATTGCTACCGAAAATATTGATACTACGGGCCACAAGCGTCTGCGCGGTCAGCTGCAGTGTGACGGCAGCTGCGACGGCTGCGGTGCCTGTGCCGCTGCCTGCCCGGTAGGAGCTGTGAGCGTGGCTGACGGTAAAGCAAAAATAGATTACAGTAAGTGCGTTTTCTGCGGCCGCTGTGTAGAGGCCTGCGCGCGTAAGGCGCTGGTGCACACGAACCATGATGCTTTGGCGCAGATTTTGGCTGACAGTGCCGTTGAGGTCAGTGAAGCTGTTACGGCGAAGCTGGGACGCTCTCTGCATGTACGTCATCTTGACGCCGGCAGCTGCAATGCCTGCGATTTTGAGCTGGGTGCGATGAGTAACCCTGTTTATGACTTGCACCGTTACGGTATCGCCTTCGTTGCTTCTCCGCGTCATGCGGATATGCTGATGGTGACCGGCGTAGTTACGCGCAATCTGGAGCAGGCGCTGCGTATGACCTATGCTGCAATGCCTGAACCGAAAATGGTTATGGCCTGCGGTGCCTGCGCCTGCGGCGGCGAAACCTATGGCAGCACTTATGCTGTTGTTGGGCGTGCAGCTGACGTGGTGCCGGTTGATATTGCCGTACCCGGATGCCCGCCGAGACCGGCTGCGATTATTGTGGCTTTGTGTGCTGCGGCAGACATGCTGAAGGAAAGAATGTAAACATATTTTATAAAGGAATTAATCAGTATTTTATTGCACTGGTTAATTCCTTTTTTTGTATTTTTATTCTTGTACTCAGCTGTAATTCGTGATAATATATAGAAAATCAGTTACGTTTGATAAACTGATATAGGTAATACAAATGAGGGGGTTTGAAAAATGATCGTTTTTAGACCGGCAACTTTCAGCGATGTAGAACATATACACAAATTGCTGAATTATTATGCAAAGGAAGGCTTGATGCTGCCACGTGCGCGCAATTCAATTTACGAGAATTTGCGCGATTATATTTTAGCGGTGGAAAACAACCGTCTGCTGGGATGTGGCGCGCTGCATTTTGTTTGGGACCGCTTTGCGGAAATCCGCTCGCTGGCTGTGGAACCGAGCCTGCAGAAAACGGGCATAGGCCGTCAGCTGGTGGAGCATTTGGAAAAGGAGGGCATTGAGCGCGGAGTGACGATGTTTTTCACTCTGACCTATCAGCCGGGATTTTTTGCCAAGTGCGATTATATTGAAACTGCGAAGGATAAGCTGCCGCAGAAGGTATGGAAGGAATGCGTGTATTGTCCGCAGTATCCGTACTGCAATGAGATTGCTTTCATCAAGACAACGGTTGATTATGAGCCGTCGCAAATCAAATTCTAAAATTTAAGGGCTGCCGTGCACATTTGTCATCGGTGATGACGAGGCTGTGCTGAGGGCAGCTCTTTTATTTTTGGTCGTGGAATGTTACAATAATCAAATAGAGTATAAAAACAGCACGGTGATTTTGCCGTTGCAGTGTCAGATAAATTTACGGAAAAGAGGTTGAACTTATGAAATTATATTCCTGGAATGTTAACGGTTTGCGTGCCTGCATGACGAAGGGCTTTGCCGATTTTTTGCAGGAGGCTGCGCCGGATATTATTTGCCTGCAGGAAACGAAGATGCAGCGCGAGCAGGCGGATTTTGTGTTCCCCGGCTATGAGGAGTATTGGAACAGTGCGGAGCGCAAGGGCTACAGCGGTACTGCTGTTTTTACGAGGGTTAAGCCTTTGGCTGTTACCTATGGCCTGGGCCAGGAGGAGCACGATAAGGAAGGGCGTGTGATTACGCTGGAGTTTGAGAGCTTTTATCTGGTGACGGTGTATACGCCTAATTCCAAGGATGGACTGGCGCGTCTTGATTACCGCATGGTGTGGGAGGATGTGTTCCGTGCTTATCTGCAGGAGCTGGATGCGAAGAAGCCTGTTGTTGTCTGCGGTGATCTGAATGTGGCGGCTGAGGAGATTGATTTGAAGAATCCTAAGACTAACCGCAAGAATGCAGGCTTTACGGATGAGGAGCGTGCTAAGTTCCGTGAGCTGAAGGCTGCTGGATTTACGGACAGCTTCCGTTATCTGCATCCGGAGAAGGTTAAGTACAGCTGGTGGAGCTATCGCTTTAAGGCGCGCGAGAAGAATGCTGGTTGGCGTATTGATTATTTTGTGGTTTCGGACAGGATTGCGGATAAGCTGCGGAGTGCGGAGATTCACAATGAGGTTTTCGGCAGCGACCATTGTCCGGTAAGTGTTGAGCTGGATGTGTAATGGTTGATTTTGGCATCGCAATTGTATATCGTTTCAATCAGAGCAATTTCTTAACGCAAATTTCGTGTGGAACCAAGACGAAGTGCCGCAAAACTCGCGCTATGCTGACAAATGCTACTATAAAAATTAGGCATAGCGCTCAGACATTGCGCCCCTTAGCGGTTCGTGTCAAGCCAATCAGCTGCGCTCTGTGAGCTTGCTTCTTGGGACACTATCGCATGGCGCGCATGAGCCAATCAGCTTCGTCCTACGGACTTGCTTCTTGGATGCGCCCGCATGTGGTTCCAGACACTCATTTGCTAAAATTGCTATTCATTACACGATATAGCAATTGCTTGTTTTGAGTTTAGATTTTTACGGTTTTGGTTTTTATTTTTTAATTGGTGATAAACATGGATTTTAAAATTCAGGCTCCTTTTGAGCCTGCCGGCGACCAGCCGCAGGCGATTGCCAAGCTGGCGGAGGGCGTGGAGCATGGCTTGCGCACACAGGTGCTGCTGGGCGCAACAGGCACGGGCAAGACGTATACGATTGCGCAGGTAATCAATAAGGTGCGCAAGCCGACGCTGGTGATTGCGCATAATAAGACGCTGGCGGCACAGCTGGCGAGTGAGCTGAAGGCCTTCTTCCCGGAGAATGCTGTGGAATATTTTGTTTCGTATTACGATTATTATCAGCCGGAGGCCTATATTCCCCAGTCGGATACGTATATTGAGAAGGATGCTTCGATTAACGACGAGATTGATAAGCTGCGCCATAGTGCGACCAGCGCTTTATTTGAGCGTAAGGATGTAATTATCGTAGCCAGTGTTTCCTGCATTTACGGCTTAGGTGCGCCGCAGGAGTATTATGATATGGTGCTGTCGCTGCGCCTGGGGCAGATTATCGACCGCCAGAAGATTTTGCATAAGCTGGTGGAGATTCAATACAATCGTAATGATATTGATTTCAAGCGTGGCACATTCCGTGTGCGCGGTGATGTGATTGAGGTTATTCCGGCGGCGTACGGCGAGAAGGCTGTGCGCATTGAAATGTTCGATGACGAGGTTGACCGCATTGTGGAATTTGATGTGCTGACGGGTGAGATTCTGGCGCAGCGCAACCATGTGGCGATTTTCCCGGCGAGCCACTATGTAACGAGCCGCGAAAACCTTGAACGTGCTATGAATGATATTCGCGAGGAGCTGGACGAGCGTCTTGAGGAGCTGAATAAGCATGGCAGGCTATTGGAGGCACAGCGTCTGGAGCAGCGCACGAATTATGATTTGGAGATGATGCAGGAGATGGGCTACTGCTCCGGCATCGAAAACTATTCGCGCCATCTTGCGGGACGCAAGGCCGGTGAGCCGCCGTTTACGTTGGTAAATTATTTCCCTAAGGATTTTCTGCTGGTTGTGGATGAGTCGCACGTGACGCTGCCGCAGATTCGCGCTATGTATGCCGGTGACCGCTCGCGTAAGGAGATGTTGGTGGAGCATGGCTTCCGTCTGCCGTCGGCCTATGATAACAGACCGCTGACCTTTGATGAGTTTCAGGCGCAGATCAAGCAGGCGATTTATGTTTCTGCTACGCCGGCGAAGTATGAGCTGGAGCAGGCAGACAATGTAGTTGAGCAGATTATCCGTCCGACCGGACTGCTGGACCCGCAGATTGAAATCCGCCCGATTAAGGGACAAATTGATGATTTGCTGGGCGAAATCAACAAGGTTGCTGCTGCAGGCGAGCGTGTGCTGGTGACTACGCTGACGAAGCGCATGGCGGAGGACCTGACAGAATATCTGAAGCAGGCAGGTGTGCGTGTGCGCTACTTGCATTCGGAAATCGCTACGATTGAAAGAGCGGAGATTATCGACAGCCTGCGTGCCGGTAAGTTTGATGTGCTGGTAGGCATTAACCTGCTGCGTGAAGGCCTTGATTTGCCGGAGGTGTCGCTGATTGCGATTCTGGATGCGGACAAGGAAGGCTTTTTGCGCAGTGATACGGCGATGATTCAGACCATCGGACGTGCTGCGCGTAATGCGCACGGTCGCGTTATTATGTATGCCGACCGTATCACCGACAGCATGCAGCGGGCGATTGATGAAACCAACCGCCGCCGTGAAAAGCAGCAGGCGTACAACGAGGAGCACCACATTACGCCGAAAACGATTTACAAGGAGCAGCGCCAGCTGATTAAGCTGACGAAGGTGGCAGACACCGAGGAGGCAACATCCTATGGCAGCAGCAAGAAGCTGAAGCAGAAATCAACTAAGGAGCTGAACACGCTGGCCCGCGAGCTGGAAAGACGGATGCAGGAGGCGGCCAAGGCGCTGGACTTCGAGGCGGCGGCCGAGCTGCGTGACCAGCTCGCTTCCATGCGTTCGGTCAGTATCTGCCCGAATTGCGGCAGAACCTGCAGCCGCGAGGACTCCTTCTGTCCCGGCTGCGGCACGGAGCTATAATCGTCTGAACGGCGTGCGGATATGAAACACTGTCCGCACGCCTGCTTTGCTTGAAAGGGAGTGCATCGTTGCATAAAAAATCAAAGGGGCAGAGTTTCCTGCAGGGCGCCTTTATCATGATGGCGGCAAGTCTCGTCGTCAAGGTCATCGGCGCTTTTTTCCAGATACCGCTGCAAAATCTGATCGGCGGCGAAAAAAGCCCGGCGTTCGGCATGTTCTCGGCGGCGTACCGCATCTATACCGCCATGCTCGTGGTCTCGACCGTCGGTCTGCCGGCGGCGCTGTCCAAAATGGTGGCGGAGGCGACCGCACGGGGACGGGAGCACGAGGTGCGCCGCATCGTGCGCGTGGCGGCCGGGATCTTCGTGCCGGTGGGTGCGCTGTGCTCGCTGGCGCTGTTCTTCGGCGCAGGGACGTTCGCCGCATGGATCAAGAGCGAGGACTCGCGCCTTGCGGTCATGGCGATCGCGCCGAGCGTACTGATGGTCGCGATCCTCTCGGTGTTCCGCGGCTACTATCAGGGCCGCTCCAACATGGTGCCGACGGCGGTCTCGCAGGTCATCGAGGCGGCCGGCAAGCTGTTCATCGGTCTCGGACTTGCCTGCTGGGCGGTCGGGCGCGGCTTTGACGATCCGGTCGTCGCGGCGCTGACCGTGCTCGGCGTCACCATCGGAGAGGTCGTCGCGGCGGCGTATATGCTCGTGCAGGCGGCGCTCTCGCGCGGCGAGACAAGGGTGCGCGCGCTCGACCCGGCCGTTCGGCCGACGCTGACGCTCGCGAAAACGCTGCTCAGCCTGTCTATCCCGATCACGATCTCGTCCTCGGTCATGAGCATTACCGACCTGATCGACGTCGCGCTCATTTCGAGCCGACTGCAAAGCCCGGCGGTGCATATGGCGGCGGACGAGGCGATGCAGACCTACGGCATCTACACCGGCGTCATCAACTTCTTCAATCTGCCGCAGACGCTCATCACCGCGCTCGCGGTCAGCGTCCTGCCGACCATCGCGAGCGCCCGCGCGGCGGGCAATGAGACCGGGGCGAACCGGACGCTCTCGACCACGCTGCGCATGACGCTCATGCTGACGCTCCCGGCCGGGGCGGGCTTTTTCCTGCTCGGCGGCCCGATCCTGCGCATCTTTCTGTCCTCGGGCACGGTGCTCGGCGGTCAGCTGATGAGCATACTCGGCTTTGCGGTCCCGGCGGTCGCGCTCGTCGCGGTGACGAATGCGGTGCTTCAGGCGTACAGCCGCATCGACCTGCCGCTCGTCTCCATGTGTCTCGGCGCGGCGGTCAAGCTGTGCGGAGACTATTTCATGATCGGAGACCCGCGCTTTTCCATCGCAGGCGCACCCATCAGCACGGCGCTGTGCTACTGGCTGATCGCCCTGCTCAACCTGTTCCATATCGCGCGGCTGTCGCACGGTCTGCCGCCGGTCGGCCGGACGCTCGTGCGTCCTCTGGCGGCGACGGCCGGCATGGGCGCGGTGGTCGTCATCGGAAAGACGCTCG
>OIWU01000609.1_pt1 | contig 42276 bp, 36 predicted proteins | sample 1587711 | NCBI WGS metagenome assembly OIWU01 (sample SAMEA3888909, study PRJEB22519) | human gut metagenome | biome: human gut; feature: human-associated habitat; material: faeces | place: Denmark | collected 2010 | reverse complement strand
AGCTGGTGATTCTGTAGAGTCAGGTAAAGTATTAGTTTCTATGAACTAATTGATATATATCAATCTAGAAGTGTAGAAATAATATACGGAGGTAAAAAATGGAATATATTTTATCAACATTGGGAAACCTCGTACACCAGACAGCATTCTTTAACCTCACATGGGGTAACTATCTGATGGTTCTGGTTGCACTGTTTTTCATGTATTTAGCGATTAAAAAAGAATATGAACCTCTGCTTTTAGTACCTATTTCTTTCGGTATGTTACTTGTTAATCTTTTCCCAGATATCATGTTATCTATTGAAGATTCAAGTAATGGTGTAGGTGGTTTATTACATTACTTTTATTTATTAGATGAATGGAGTATTCTTCCATCACTTATTTTCCTTGGAGTTGGTGCAATGACAGACTTCGGTCCTCTTATTGCCAACCCTAAGAGCTTCCTTTTAGGAGCTGCTGCACAGTTTGGTATATTTGCAGCATATATAATGGCTATATTTATGGGATTCCCAGATAAGGCAGCCGCAGCTATATCTATTATCGGTGGAGCTGATGGCCCTACATCAATCTTCCTTGCAGGCAAGCTTGGCCAGACTAAGTATATGGGACCTATTGCGGTTGCAGCATATTCATATATGTCTTTAGTACCTATTATACAGCCACCTATTATGAAGTTATTAACTACTAAAGAAGAAAGAGAAGTCAAGATGGAACAGTTAAGACCTGTATCTAAGCTTGAAAAGATTCTTTTCCCTATCGTAGTTACAATAGTTGTTGTACTTATACTTCCAACAACAGCACCACTTGTAGGTATGCTTATGCTTGGTAACTTATTCAGAGAATCAGGAGTTGTTAAGCAGCTTACAGAGACAGCATCTAATGCACTTATGTATATCGTAGTTATTATTCTTGGTACATCAGTTGGTGCTACAACAAGTGCTGAAGCATTCCTTAATCTTGATACTTTAAAGATTGTTGCACTCGGACTTATTGCATTTGCGTTCGGTACAGCGGCAGGTGTTTTATTTGGTAAGATTATGTGCAAGGTTTCACATGGCAAAGTTAATCCGCTTATCGGTTCAGCAGGTGTTTCTGCCGTTCCTATGGCAGCCAGAGTTTCACAGAAGGTCGGACAGGAAGCAGATCCTTCTAACTTCCTTCTGATGCATGCGATGGGACCTAACGTTGCGGGTGTTATCGGTACAGCTGTAGCTGCCGGTGCATTCATGGCTATGTTTGGTGTTATGTAAATAAATACATAAATTAAGGAATTATAATTTAATTAATATTATAAATAAAATAGTTAGTTTATCAATATCATTAACTATATTATTAATAATCATATCAAAGCCATTAAATAATCTATTATTTAATAATAAAGATATGAATATAATTCTAAATGTAAGTTATATATTAGTATTTTATATATTATACAACTTAATAATAAACTTAAATATAATATGTAATAAAGAAAAGAATATAATAATAACCTTATTTACTGGTTTAATAATAACCTTAATTACTAGTATACCAATAATAAATTCATCATATCGAATGGGATACAATTTAGTAGGAGGTTCTCTTATTTCAATAATACTAGGAATAACTATCAGTATAATAATAGGAATAATATTAATTAAAAAGAAACTAAAGTTATCTTTATTAAATAATTTTAATGATATATTAAATATGATATATGAAAATATAATATATTCTTTAGTACTAGTATTGTTTACCTTTATAGTAAAAGTAAATATAAATAGTATAATAAAAAGTATTCTAGTAATAATATTTTATATTTTCATTACCATCATATTTTACATAACCAAGGAAAAAATAACCAAGAAAAAGGTGCAATAATATTGCACTTTTTTCTTAATTATGGTATCATTATTTTAGTATGATAGTGGGGAATGACTATGAAAAAAATAAATGATAAAAGTAAGGTTTATATGATAGTAGGAGTAGTAATATTAATAATAGCAATAGTAGGTAGTACATATGCTTATTACCGTTATGTATTAACTTCTACTAATGTAAATACCATAACAAGAGGCTTAGATTATTATATTAATTATGCAAAAGGAACAGATATAACATCAGGTACCTTAAATCCAAGTACTGATTATACAGGTGGCAATAGCGTAACTATAACCTTAAATAAAAAAGACAATACCTATGATATTTATGGTCATATATATTTGGATATATCAAATATAAGTACTGCTTTAAGTAGTAGTAATGCTTTGAAATATGTTGTTTTAGAAGGTACTACTAAAATATCTGAAGGTGTATTAGGAGAGGTATCTTCTGGTGAATCTTATTTATTAGCGGTAAACATACCTTTAAAAACTACAACTACAATATATACAATATATTTATGGTTTGATGAAGCATCTAGTAATGCATTATCTGCTGAAAATACTTCGGTTAGTGCTAAAGTAAGATGTGAGGCTACAATGCAGGAAATTGATGATGAAGCATATACTTTTGATGCTGCTGCATATATAAAATCTTTATATAATAAAAATACAAAAACATCAGTAGTTAGTAATAAAGTTACATATCAATATAATAAAACAAGTAGCTTGATGAAGGATGTTGGAGGCAATATTAGATATTATGGTGCATCACCAAATAACTATATATATTTTAATTGTAGTGATTATTCTAATCAAACGGATTCTACATGTGAAAAATGGAGAATTATTGGAGTATTTAATAATAGTGTGAAGTTAATAAGAAATGATTCAATTGGTTTGTATTCATGGGATAACAAAGATACTACAACAGGTGCAAAAAGTGCTTATGGTAAAAATGATTGGACAGATTCTAGATTGATGAAACTTTTAAATCCTGGCTATGAATCCGAAGCGACTGGAGGAAGTTTATATTACAAATCGAAAAGCGGTAATTGTTATGCAGGTCAAAATAATGCTACAACGACTTGCAATTTTTCTTCAACAGGAATAAAAAATGATGTGACAAGAAATATGATTGCAGATTTCACATGGCCTTTATTGGGATGGAATAGTAATTCAGTATATTCAAATCAAATGTATGAATATGAAAGAACTGCAGGAAGCGTATATACAGGAGCATTAACTAGTTGGACTGGAAAAATAGCTTTAGCCTATGCAAGCGATTATGGTTATGCAGCGGATCTAAGTAAGTGTACTAAGCAATTGGGTAGTTATAATGATAGTACATGTACATCAAATAATTGGATGAAATCAATAATAACTAATAATAGTACTAACGCTTCTGGATGGCTATTAACTCATTATTATGGTGATTCTTGTGATACATGGCGCATTTATTGGGCTGGAAATGCTGGCTATAGTGGGAGCTATTATGCATTTGAAGTTACACCTGCTCTTTATTTAAAATATAGAATAAGTATTAATTCGGGAACTGGTACAAGTAATGATCCATATAAACTATCGTTAAATTAAAGATTAAAAATGAATAAGGAGGGAAATAGTAATGAAAAATATAACTAATTATTATGTGAATAATAAGAATAATTTGATTAGTGATAAGGATTCGTATATTATAGGTAAAAAGTTTAGGTTTACTATTTTATCTCCTAGACTAATAAGACTAGAATATAACGAGAAAGGAATATTTGAAGATAGGGCTACTTCATTAGTTATAAATAGAGCTTTTCCTAAAGTAGAATATTCAATTACTGAAAGTGATACGCTAATTCAAATAAATACTGGAGTATTTACTTTAACTTATGTTAAAGATAGTCCTTTAAAATCTAACGCTTTATCTAGTAATATAAAAGCTATTATAAATAATAGTAAGAAAGAATGGCAAATAAATAGTCCGGAAGTAAGAAATTTAAGAGGTATTAATTATTCTATTGATAGTGTTAAAGATAAGATTGTTTTAGATAAAGGATTATATTCTTTAGATGGATATTGCCTATTAGATGACAGTGGTTCTTTAGTATTAGATGAAAATGATGTCTTTATTGAAAGAGATCCTGGTGTTAAAGATTTATATTTATTTATGTATGATAATGATTTTGAAGGATGCTTACAAGATTATTTTACTTTAACAGGATATCCTAATATGATACCTAGATATGCCTTAGGCACATGGTGGTATAAAAATAATAATTATAAAGAAAATGATATTAAAGAGTTAGTAGATAAATTTAATCATGATAATATTCCTATATCAATATTCATGCTAGGAGACTATTGGCATGATCAAAATAATGGTTATACTCCTTGTCTTGATTTAAGAAGTATAAGTAATTATTTAAGTCAATATAAAATTAAATTAGGAGTAACAATTAATCCTAAAAATGATATTAAAGAGGGTAGTAATGATTATAATTTAGTTAGTAATTATATTAATACTAAGAAGTTTAATTTTATACCTTTTAGTAATGATAAAATTGGTATGTATATAAGTTTATTTATAAATAATTTAGAAAATATGGGTGTAGACTTATTTAGTATAGATTATAATAACCCATTAGATAGAATAAATTTATGGAAGATAGATCATTATCATTATGGTAAGAGAGTAATTAGTAACCGAAGAGGCTTAGTACTTAGTCGTAATAGTGGTATAGCTCCTCATAGATATCCTATTATATGGAGTGGAAAAACATTAGTTAACTGGACTACTTTAAATCTACTTCCTCGATATAATCTTCAAGGATATAATATTGGGGTATCATATATTGCTCATCCAATCGGAGGTTACCGAAGTGGTATAGAAGAGGATGAATTATATTTAAGATATATGCAATTTGCCTGCTTTTCACCAATCTTTTTACTTGCTAGTGAGGGTGGAAAGTATTATAAAAGAGAACCATGGAAATGGAATCCTAGTATAGAAAGTCATATTAAATACTATATGGAATTGAGATATAAATTAATACCATATATATATAGCGAAGGCTATAACTATCATATAACAGGACATGGTATAGTAAAACCATTCTATTATGATTATCCTAAAATAATGGATGAGCCTAGTTATAAGAATCAATATTTCTTTGGTAGAGAGTTTTTTGTAGCCCCAATTACCGAAAGAAAAAACAGTGTTATAAACAGAGTAATGAAAAAAGTCTTTGTACCAGATGGCATATGGTTTGATTTCTTGCAAGGTAAAAAGTTTGTTGGAGGAAAATATTATAGTAACTTCTATCGTGATGAAGATTATCCTGTCTTTGTTAAAGCCGGATCTATTATCCCACAAAGTGTAAATATCAAAGAAGATATACCATCATCATTAGAATTACTAGTATATCCTTTAGGTGATGGTGAATACTTACTATATGAAGATGATGGATTTAGTAATAACTATGACAGAGGAATATATATGATAACCAAATTTAGCTATCATTATGAAGAAGACAATTATAAATTTAATATACATAGAGAAAGTGGTAAAAGTTTACTTGGTAAAAGAACTTATCTAATAAGATTTAAAAATATAAAGAACATAACTGAAGTAATTATAAATGATAAGATGATAAATTATACATGTTATTATGATAAAGATGATTTTATAGTTAAAATCGATAACTTAATAACAGGAAGAGATTTAGAAATAAATGTCAAAGGCAAAAATTCTTTAGTAAGTTCAGTTAGTTTAGTAAATGAAGAAATAAAAGAAATATTATATGATATTAATATAAATACTAGTTTAAAAGAAAAACTTGATGAAATACTATTTAGTGATCTTGAAGTTAGAAAAAAGAGAATAGCACTTAGAAAATTAAAGAGAAAGGGATTAGATAATAAATATATTAAAATATTTATTAATTTACTTGAATACATTCAAAAAATATAGTATAATACACAGGTATATGGAGGTAATAAGATGAAGGAAATACTAAATATATTATTGGAATACATAATTTCTTATGCTTTGGTCTTTCTTCTCTATTACTTCATTTTTATTAGAAAGAAAACAAAGTATAACAAGAATAAAGTACCAGTAGAATATTATTACTTAGTAAGTCTATATGGACTGAGACAAAAAGATATTGATTATAAAAAGTTTATGTATATATCTGGTTTAGTAAATACATTTATAATAGTTACTACTTATATAGTAGTATCTAAATTATTAAATAAATGGTTTATTCAATTATTTTGTGGTATAGTAATAATTATACTATTAATAATTATTTGCTACGGAATTTTAGGTAGATATTATCAAAAGAAACAAAACATAGAGAAGAGGAAATAAGATGTATAATTTTAAGAAGATAGAAAAAAAGTGGCAAGAATATTGGGATAATAATGAAAGTTTCAAGGCTATAACAGGTAGTGATAAAAAGCCTTATTATATATTAGTAGAATTCCCTTACCCATCTGGTAGTGGCCTTCATGTAGGTCATGTAAGAAGTTACACTGCTCAAGATGCACTTGCTAGAATGAAAAGAAGAGAAGGATATAATGTATTATATCCAATGGGATGGGATGCATTTGGTGCTCCAGCAGAACAATATGCTATCAAAAACCATATTCATCCCAAAGAAGCCGTAAAAGAGAATGTTAAAACATTCAAAGGACAAATGAAAAAACTTGGCTTTTCATTTGATTGGAGTAGGGAGTTTTCTACTACCGATCCAGAATATTATAAGTGGACACAATGGCAATTCTTACAGTTTTATAAACATGGAATGGCCTATAAAGCAACTATACCAGTAAATTGGTGTCCTAATTGTAAGACAGTATTATCTAATGAAGATGCTGCTGGTGGCGTTTGTGAAAGATGTGGTGAAACAGTAGTCCAAAAAGAAAAATCACAATGGATGCTTAAAATGAGTGAATATGCAGAAGATTTACTTACAGGACTTGATGATACCAATTTCAAAGAAAGAGTAAAACTAGGTCAAATAAATTGGATAGGTAAATCTACTGGTGTTGAACTTGATGTTAATATTGTAGGAGGAGGTTCTTTCTCTATATTTACAACATGTATTGAAACAGTATATGGTATAACATTCTTTGTAATAGCACCAGATGGTAAGCTAATTAAAGAATTAATGCCAAGAGTAGAAAATAAAGAAGAAGTTAATGCTTATATTGAAGAGACATCAAAGAAGTCTAGTATGGATCGTACAGAACTTAATAAAGGTAAAACAGGTGTTGAAATAAAAGGTGTTAAAGCAATCAATCCAATTAATGGTAAAGAAGTACCTATTTTCTTAGGAGACTTCGTATTAGGAGATTATGGCACAGGAGCCGTTATGGCAGTACCTAGTCATGACCAAAGAGATTTTGAATATGCTAAAGAACATAATCTAGAAATGATTGAAGTAATATCAGGAGGAGATACTACTACTAAGGCTTTTGAAAAAGGTGAGTACTTAGGTAAAGGCTGCAAACTTATTAATTCAGAAGAATTTACTGGTATGACAGTTGAAGAAGCTAAAGAAGCTATTACTAATAAACTTGAAAAAGAAGGTATTGCTAGAAGAGTAAATAATTATAAGATGAGAGATTGGATTTTCTCTAGACAAAGATTCTGGGGTGAACCAATACCTATGATTTATTGTGAAAAATGTGGCTGGCAACCTATGGATGAAAATGATTTGCCATTACTACTTCCTGATGTAGCAGAGTATGAACCTACTGATAATGGTGAATCACCCCTTGCTAAGATAGAAAGTTTTGTTAACACTACTTGTCCAAAATGTGGTGGACCTGCCAGAAGAGAAACAGATACTATGCCTAACTGGGCTGGCTCATCTTGGTATTTCTTAAGATTTATGGATCCACATAATGATAAAGAATTTGCTAGTATGGATGCTATGAAATATTGGAATAGAGTAGACTGGTACAATGGTGGTATGGAACATACAGCTAGACACCTATTATATGCTAGATTCTGGGTACAAATGTTATATAATTTTGGTTTAGTACCTAAAAAAGAAATGATTTGGACAAGGGTCAGTCATGGTATGGTACTAGGTGATAATAATGAAAAAATGAGTAAGAGTAAAGGTAATGTTATTAATCCTGATGATATCGTAAACGATTATGGAGCAGATACTTTAAGAGTATATGAAATGTTTATGGGAGATTATGAACAAGATGCGCCATGGAGTACCGATTCATTAAAAGGATGTAAGAGATTTATTGATAGAGTAATCAGATTAAAAGATAAAGTAGTAGAGGGTGAAGAATACTCTAAAGACTTAGAAGTATTAATTAATAAGAGTATTAAGAAAGTAGGATATGACTTAACACATATGGCTTATAATACAGCAGTTTCTACACTTATGATTTTAGTAAATGCTTATGATGAAAAAGAATCAATTACTAAAGGTGATTATAGAGCATTACTTGATTTACTAAATCCAATTGCTCCTCATATTACTGAAGAATTAAATGAAAGTTTAGGATACACACCAATCTGTGATAGAGCATGGCCTACATATGATGAAGATAAAACAATTGATAATGAAATAGATATAGCAGTTCAAGTTAATGGTAAAGTAAGAGATACTATTAGAATTAAGAAAGATTCTTCAAAAGAAGAGTTAGAAAAATTAGCTATGGATAGTGAAATTATCAAGAAGTGGTTAGAAGGTAAAGAAATAGTAAAAGTGATTTGTGTACCTAATAGAATAGTTAATATCGTGATAAGATAACCTTAATTGGTTATCTTATTCATTTTTAGTAATGATTTTAATAAAAAAATATACAAAAACTGCTTGAATAACATGGAAGATAATGCTATAATTATTTTGTTACTACTGCCCTGTAGCCAAGCGGTAAGGCATCAGACTCTGACTCTGACATGCGTTAGTTCGAATCTAACCAGGGCAACCAAATAAAAAAATAGCCCTATTAAAGGGCTTTATTTTAGATATGATTAGTGGCCACAAGGATTGCATCTATTTTGTGAACAACCATTACCCCAAAATAGAACAAAGAAGATAAGTAATATTACTATAATTATCCAGTAAGATCCTGTTCCATAGCCATAACCATATCCATAACTTGGATATCCATAACCATACATAGTAGTCATTTCTCCTTTCAGTATATTATACTAAACTAAGTGATAAATGAATATAATGGATACCTAAATAAATAAAAAGTAGAGGTGAAAAACATGACAAATAAAGATTTAGCAGATTTAATATTTCCTAATTTAGAGCACGATGTAGATTATTATGAGAGTTTATATCCAGAAAGAGAATTAAAAGAAGGAGAAAAAGTAACAAGATTTGCTCCTAGTCCAACAGGGTATATGCATATTGGTAACTTTATGAGTGCTCTAGTAGACTATAGTATAGCTAAGAGTAGTAATGGTATTTTCTTTCTAAGAAATGAAGATACTGATAAAGCAAGAGAAGTATCAGATGCTGTTGATAAAATTATGGAAACCTTGTATAAGTATGGTATGATTCCAGACGAATATGAATATAAAGGTGAAATAGTAGGTAACTACGGACCATACATTCAAAGTGAAAGAAAAGAAATATATCATGCCTATATCAAAAAATTAATAGAAATGGGAAGAGCTTATCCATGTTTCTGTACCAAAGAAGAACTAGAAGACTTAAGAAAAAATCAAGAAGAAAAGAAGATGCGAACTGGATATTATGGAAGATTTGCTAGATGTAGAAATATAAATATTGAAACTGCAATCGAAAAAATAAAGAATGGCGAGCCATATGTCATAAGATTTAAGTCTATGGGTGATCCAGATAAAAGATTTGTTTTTGAGGACCTAGTAAAGGGAAGAATAGAATTTCCAGAAAATGATCAAGATGTTGTAATCATGAAATCAGATAACTTATTACCAACATATCATTTTGCTCATCTAGTAGATGACCATTTGATGCATACTACTCATGTAGTAAGAGGAGAAGAATGGTTATCTTCTGTACCATTACACATTGAATTATTTAAATCATTTGGTTATAAAGCTCCAAAATATATACATATTCCATTAATACTAAAACAAGACGGAGAAACTAAAAGAAAGATAAGTAAGAGAAAAGATCCAGAAGCAAGTATGAGTTTCTATAAAGAAAAAGGATATCCTACAGTAGCAGTTATAGAATCATTAATGACAATTATTAATTCTAATTATGAAGAGTGGCATAATGCTAATCCAGATAAGACTTTCTTAGATTTTACTTTCTCACCTAAAAAGATGTCTCCATCAGGAGCTCTATATGACTTAGAAAAATTAAATAACATATCTAAAAATTATATCAGTAGAATGACTAAAGATGAAGTATATAATTATTTATCTAAATGGTCTAAAGAGTATGATCAAGATTTTTATGAATTAATAACTAAGTATGAAGAATATACAAAAAATATATTAAATATAGAGAGAGAACAAAAGAAACCAAGAAAAGATTATGCTAGTTTTAGTGAGATAAAGAGTCAAATATTCTATATGTATGATGAATTATATAATCCTACTTCTTATGAATGGGGTAATATTACTGATAAAGAAGAAATAATTAGAATACTAAATACTTATATTGATAACTATTTTGATGTATCTGATAAAGAAGTATGGTTTAATAAAGTAAAAGAATTAACTGATAGTTTAGGATACTGTAGTAATATGAAAGAATACCGAGAGAATCCAGATAATTATAAAGGATCAGTTGCCGATATTTCTACTGTCCTTAGAGTTGCTTTAACTAGTAAGAGTATGACTCCTGACTTATATGAAATTATGAGATTACTAGGTAAAGATAGAATAATAAATAGAATTAATAGTCTTGAAGAAGAACTTTAATGTTCTTTTTCTTTTATCTTTTCGAGCCTGTAGTCTCTCAAAGTGTAAGAAAGCCTAAGGTCTTTCTTACAAAAAAATTAATATTTTTCTATATCTATGTTATAATTATATATAGATAGAAAGGATTTAGATAATATGGAAAAAGCCAAAGTATACTTTACTAAAGAAATAACTGAAGAATCTTTAGTAAAAATATATGAAAAATTAGGAATAGAATTAAAAGGAAATGTAGCAGTAAAATTACATTCTGGTGAAGAAGGTAATCAAAATTACTTAAGACCAGAATTCGTAAAAGATATTATTACTAGAGTAGGAGGTACCGTAGTAGAGTGTAATACAGCATATGATGGAGCCAGAAATACTACTGAAAAACATAAGAATTTAATGACTAGTCATGGCTGGGATAAATACTATAAAGTAGACATTATGGATAGTGAAAAAGATATAACTTTAGATATACCAAATGGTCATGTTATAAATAAAGATTATGTTGGAAGTCATTTAGATAATTATGATAGTATGTTAGTATTATCACACTTTAAAGGCCATCCTATGGGAGGATACGGTGGTGCTTTAAAACAACTATCAATAGGAGTAGCATCAAGTAGAGGTAAAGTATACATCCATACTGCTGGTAAAACAACAGATGCAAATAAATTATGGGATAATTTACCAGAACAAGATAAATTTCTTGAAGCCATGGCCGATGCGGCTTCCACTGTACATAATAAATTTCAAGGTAATATTGCTTATATAAATGTTATGAAAAACATGAGCGTTGATTGTGACTGCTGTGCAGTAGCAGAAGATCCATGCATGAAAGATATTGGAGTACTTGCAAGTTTAGACCCAATAGCAATAGATAAAGCCTGTATAGACCTAGTGTATAATAGTAGTGATCCAGGTCGTGATCATTTAGTAGAAAGAATAGATTCAAGACATGGTACTCATATCTTGAAAGCTGCTGACAAATTAGGGTTTGGAACTACAGATTATGAATTAATAAATATTGACAAATAAAGTATTGTCAAAATAAAATAAATATGATAAAATAATAATGTCTTAAAAAGAAAGACATTATTTTATGGCCTGTTGGTGAAGTGGCTTAACACATTGCCCTCTCAAGGCAACATTCATGGATTCGAATTCCATACAGGTCACCATATAAAAGTACAAGACTTGAACAAGGTCTTTTTTTCTTGCTATTTTATAATATATAGTGTATAATATCACCCGAAGAGAGGAAAGTATATGGATACAATTATTATTGGCAAAAATCAAGAAGTATATAGTACACAAATACCCGAAACAAAGAAAAGCCAAGAATTTGACCTAAGTAATATCAATAAAAAATATCAACCTAGAATAAAAGCATTTCATACAATATTAAAAGAAAGTGTATCTCCAGAATGTTTAAATACATTTTATGATAGAATAACTACTTCAACTATTACTTATAGTAAATTAAAAAACTTTTTATATCGTTTTTGCTATATTAAAGTAACTGGTGAATACCTAGTAAAAGAAAACGAAATACATTTATACGTAAACAGAGGTCAAAGAACAACATTAACTCACGAATTATTACATTTATCGAGTTCCTATGTAAATCAAAAAAGAGAGCATTATCAAATAGGCTTTTATCAAGAAAACCCAACTCTAGTTTTAGGAGATGCCCTAAATGAAGGCTATACTGAATACTTAACAAATAAATTATTTCATTTAGGTTATAATTCTAGTGATTACCTTTATGAGTCAATAATAGCTATGTTAGTAGAAGAAGTACTAGGAGATCAAACAATGCAAAAACTATATTTCACTGGAGATCTGTATAACTTTATCAATAACTTATGTCAATATACCACTATTGATAATGTAAAAAAATTTCTATTCCTAACAGATTATGTCCTAAATAACCGCTATAAAATAACAAGAAAAAAAGCCAGTATTGAAAGCATATCCTATATAAATCAATTTTTACTAGAAGTTTATACCAATAAATTAATAAAACTATATCAAGAAAAAGAAATAACTTTATTAGAAGTTTATCAATTACTAGAAATATTTACTTATGAATTAAAACAACTTCTAGATATAAATTTACCAATGAAGAAAGAACATTTGAAAGAAAATATCGTAAAAAACAAACAATTAGTAATGTATAATATTAAACAAAGGTTATAAAGAGAAACAAAGAAATAATGCCCGATATAACGCTTTGATATATCCTACCTTTAAAATAATTCCTATACCGAATATCTTCAAGTATTGATATTACTTGAAGATGAATTGATAAACCACCAAATGATATAATCATTGAAGAAAAAACAACCTTGTAAATGTCTTTAATACCAAGAAGGGATAAAGAAGATAGTCCCATAGTCATTTCCAAAACACTTTTAATAATGACAGATAAATAGATATTAAGATTAAAAATATAACAAATTAAAGTACTAATAATTAAGAAAGAAGTAACAGTACCTGCAATCATAAGTAGGGTATTGATACTTTTTTTAATACTATTAGTAAGAACCATAGTAAAGCTTTGACAATTACTACTTTTAGATATATAATTGTTACTAGGAATATTGTTGTTTCTAAATAAAATAGCAATAATAATATTCGATAAAATATGACTAATAAGAATAATAATACCATAAATATCATTCTTTAAATAGAAGGTACCAACTGTCTGAAGAATAAATAAAGGATTAGCAAAATGAGTAAATAAAAGAATATATTCAGCTTCATTCTTATCAATAAGTTTAAGATCGTAAGAACTTTTAATAGCAATAGCATTACCAGGGAACCCCGATATTAAAGAAATAAATAATACTAAGACGGCTCCTTTACTTATATTAAATAATTTAGATATAAAATTAGTAATTACCTTAGGAATAAACACAACAAAATTATAATTAGTTAAAATATCCGCCAAAATAAACATAGGTAGCATAGAAGGAACTAAAGTATTAAACCAAATGTAGAATGATGTTAAGATGGTATTAGATACCAAGTTTTTATTAAATAAAACCAAAATTAAAATCAAAAAAGTAATTAGAACAATAATTAAATTAGAATATTTTTTCATAATTTAATATATGATATAACATAAGAGAAAAGAAGGAGAATATAATGAAAATAAAAGAATTTATTAAAGAGAATTATAAATTTATAATACTAATGATTATGATAGTATTATTCTTTAACATCAAATTGCCATACTATATTATGGCACCTGGTGGTACAATTAATATTACTGATAGAGTAGTAATGGATAATTATAATAAGAGTAGTAAAGGAAGTTTAAATATGCTCTATGTAAGTGAGTATGAAGGAACACCGGCTTCCTTATTGATGGCCAAATTAAAAAGTTATGATATAGAAAACAATAAAGATAGACAAATATTTAACGAATCAGTAAAAGAAATCAATAGAAGAAATACCATTATGCGAGATAATTCTCTAGATATTGCTACCATGGTTGCTTATACTGAAGCTGGTAAAGATATCAAGATTAAGAGTAAAAAGAATGTTGTTATTGCTAGAACTAAAGATAATGGTCTAGAAGTAGGAGATATAATAATATCTGCAGATGGTAAAGAAAGTGATGATGTTAGTGATATTAGAAAGATTATTAATACTAAGAATGAAAATGATACAATAAAATTTAAAGTATTAAGAAATAATAAAGAAATAGAAGTGGATAGTAAAATATATTTAGAAGATAATTCTAAAGTAGTAGGAGTTATTATTATTACCGAGTATGATTACGATGTTAATCCTAAAGTAGATATTAAATTTAAAAATAGTGAATCTGGAGCTTCAGGTGGACTTATGTTGACCCTTACAATTTATAATGCCATAACAGATGAAGATATTATCAAAGACCGCAAGATAGCAGGTACTGGTACAATATCTTTTGATGGTACAGTAGGAGAAATAGATGGTATTAAATACAAAATAATGGGAGCAGCCAAAGATAATGTTGATATAGTATTTGTTCCTACCACTAATTATGAAGAAGCAGTTATGACTAAAAATAAATATAAATATGATTTAGATATAGTAAGAGTAGATACTTTTAAAGAAACAATAGAGTATTTAAAAAATAATTAATATATATCCCTCTAAGTTAATACCTTAGAGGGCATTTTATATAGTAACTTGATTAGTATTATTTTGTTATCAATCAAAAGTGAGACTGAATCTCGCTTTTTTAAATATTTATAAGTAGTAATAAAAGCATATATTTTTCAATTAAAAAATATAACATACAACTGTATCAAAATAAAGATATAATATTGACATCAATGTAAGTCAATATTATAATAAACACTATAAAGATTGGAGGCAGCGGTTATGTATAAATCATATAGGTTTAGATTTTATCCTAATAAAAAGCAATTAGAGTTAATAAATAAAGCTTTTGGAAGTAGTAGATATGTATATAATTATTATTTAGATAAAATGAAAAACAAAGGATATGTAAGTGCCTCCACTAATATAAAAGATTATACTAGTATTTTAAAATATAATACCCCATTCTTACAAGAAGTAGATAGTATAGTACTAACTAAATCCATATTTAATTTAGATGATGACTACAAAAAACTATTTAATAAAACAGGAGGCTATCCCAAACATAAGAGTAAAAATAATAGAAATAGTTATAATACTACTGCTGTATATAATAAATATAAAGATAAAGAATATTGTAATATAGAATTAGATTTAACTAATAGACAAATAAAATTACCCAAATTAAAATGGGTAAAAATTAGAGGATATAGAAATATAGATAATATTAATGGTAAAATAAAAAGTGCTACTATATCAAGAGAATCAAATGGTAAGTATTATGTATCAGTTTTATATGAAATGTATGACAAAATACCAGTAATAAACCATAGAACTATTGTAGGAATAGATTTAGGTATAAAGAAATTATTAACCTTATCAGATGGAACAGTCTATGATAATAATAAATATATAGATAAATATGCAAAAAGAATTAAAAGGAAACAAAGAGAATTATCAAGAAAAGAAAAAGGTAGTAAGAACTACTACAAATGTAAAAAAGAATTAGCAATATTTCATAGTAAACTAGCTAATGCTAGAAAGTTTTATACACACAAAATAACTAAAGATATAACTGACGAATATGATATTATTACTTGTGAACAATTAAAAACTAAAGAAATGATTATTAAAGGCAAAGATAACAAACTATCTAGTAAAATAAACGATGCTACATTTAGTGAAATAATAAGACAATTCCAGTATAAAGCAAGGTATAAAGGTAAAGTTTTTTATCAAATAAATACCTATTATCCATCTAGTCAAATATGCAGTAGATGTAGCGCTCAAGATAAAAGATATAAAGATTTAACAAGAAGAGAATATAAATGCCTTAAATGCAATCAAGAAATAGATAGAGATTTAAATGCAAGTATAAATATTATGTTTGAAGGATTAAAGTTATATATGAAGAATTACGCTAAAATATAGAAAAAAGAACAAGATTTCTTAATAATTAATAAATAAGTACGGTAGCGACTATCGGATTTTAAGTCTGCGGAGAAGTCTGGTTACAGAGTCTATGAAACAGAAATCACATCACTGTGAAGTGATGTAAAGCAAATTTATTTGCTTCTTTGTTCTTATAAATAATGATAAAATAATCTATGTGAAGAAATAATAACTTATATTATTTGGAGACTCAAAGGCTCCAAATAACACTCTAAGACCTTAGGCTTAGAGTGAATAAAAAGAAATGAGGGATATTATGTTTAAATTAGTATCAAAATATAAACCAAGTGGTGATCAACCAGAAGCTATAAAAGAATTAGTCCAAGGAATAAAAGAAGGTAAGAAAGAACAAGTCTTACTAGGAGCAACAGGTACAGGTAAAACATTTACTATTGCTAATGTAATAGAAAAAATAAATAAACCTACCTTAGTACTAGCCCATAATAAAACACTCGCAGGACAATTATATAACGAATTAAAAGAACTATTTCCTGAGAATAGAGTAGAGTATTTTGTTTCATATTATGACTACTACCAACCAGAAGCCTATGTACCTAGTACCGATACATATATAGAAAAAGATTCATCAATTAATGATGAAATTGATGAATTAAGACATAGTGCTACTTCAGCCTTAATATCAAGAAGTGATGTCATAGTAGTAGCCTCAGTATCATGTATCTATGGAATAGGAGAAATAGAAGAATATAAAAAGAAGATGTTAACTCTTAATGTTGGAGATACTATAGATAGAGATATAATATTAAAAAAATTAATAGAAATGTTATATGAAAGAAATGATATTGATTTAAAAAGAGGAACCTTTAGAGTAAGAGGAGATTCTCTGGAAATAGTACCAGCCTATGAAAGAACAAACGGTTTACTAATAGAGTGGTTTGGAGATGAAATAGATCGAATAAGTGAAGTAGATACCATTACTGGTCATATCTTAAAAGATAAAAAGACTGTATCCATATTCGCAGCCTCTCACTTTGTAACCGATGAAGAAAGATTAAAGATAAGTATAGAAAGAATAAATAAAGAAAAAGAAGAAAGAGTAAAATACTTTAAAGAGAATAATAAATTAATTGAAGCCCAAAGAATTGAAGAAAGAGTAAATTATGATATGGAGATGTTATCAGAAACAGGCTTTTGTCGTGGTATTGAGAATTATTCAAGACATATAGCACTAAAAGAAGAAGGTGAGTCTCCGAATACCTTAATAGATTTCTTTCCTAAAGATTTCTTACTCGTAATAGACGAATCCCATGTAACATTACCTCAAGTAAGAGCTATGTATAATGGCGATAGAGCTAGAAAAATGAACTTAGTAGACTATGGTTTTAGATTACCTAGTGCTCTTGATAATAGACCATTAAAGTTTGAAGAATTTACTAAAAAATTAAATGATGTAATCTATGTAAGTGCTACCCCTGGAGACTATGAAATGGAGAGAGTAAATAACAAAGTAGTAGAACAAATAATTAGACCAACTGGACTATTAGATCCATTAATAGAAGTAAGACCAACCAAAAATCAAATAGATAACCTAGTTGAAGAAATAAATAAACAAATAGAAAAGAATGAACGAACATTAATTACAACATTAACAATTAGAATGGCCGAAGAATTAACTAACTATCTAAAGAGTCTAGATATTAAAGTAGCTTATTTACATAGTGAAGTAAAGACTCTAGAAAGATTAAAAATAATAAGAGACTTAAGACTAGGTAAGTATGATGTAGTAGTAGGAATAAACCTATTAAGAGAAGGAATAGATATACCAGAAGTAAGTCTAATAGCCATTATGGATGCTGATAAACAAGGCTTCTTAAGAAGTACTAGAAGTCTAATTCAGACAATAGGAAGAGCGGCCCGTAATAGCAGTGGAAGAGTTATTATGTATGCTGATATTATTTCTGATAGTATGAATGAAGCTATTACTGAAACCGAAAGAAGAAGAAATATCCAAGAAAAATATAATAAAGAACATGGTATTATACCTAAAACAATTATTAAAGATATACCTGAAGTTATTTCTAATGAGACAGAAAAGAAAGTTGAAAAAGAATCTAAATTAAGTAAGAAAGAAAAATTAGATTTAATAGATAGTCTTACTAAAGAGATGAAAAGTGCTGCCTTTAACTTAGATTTTGAAAGAGCTATGGAACTTAGAGATATTATCTTTGATTTAGAAAATGATAAATAAATATATAAAGAAGACTATTAATTAGTTTTCTTTTTTTTGTTTTTTTTCATAAATGAGGTAAAAATTAAAAATAAAAGTGTATTAATATATGAAGGAGGTAATTAAATAATAATTTTATAGTAAAAGACTATGTATTTAGTCTTTTTATGGTGAATTGATATCTAAAAATAGCTAGTTTTGTCGAATAGGTATTCAAATATAAATAATTGTGTTAAATTATTAAAGGAAGGTGAAAAAAATTGCTTAAGACAAATATGGAATTTAGAAAGGGAATTCTTTTTATTAGGTTAAAAGGTGATTTGAATAGAAATACCATTAAAGGAGTAATTGATGAAGATTTTAAATATATTGTACTTAATATTGATGATATGTATTCAATAGACAGTTATAGTATCAAATATCTAAATAAAATATATAGGCTATATGAAAATAATAATAATAAATTTATTATTTGTGATAAATTTAATGTGTCTAGAAAATTACTTAAAGATATCCCTAAAATAAATAGAGAGTATGATGCTTTTAAATTGTTTGAGAGGATGATTTAATGAATAAGTATGAGGAGATTATTAAAGTAAATAGTGGTCTTATTTATATGATTATGAATAAATATTTTAAGGGTTATGATAAAGATGATTTATATCAAGTTGGTGTAATAGGAGTTATTAAAGCTTATAATAATTATAAGAATGATCATAATACTAAGTTTTCTACATATGCTTTTAAATATATTTATGGAGAGATGTATAATTATATAAATAATATTAAAAGTATTAAAGTTTCTAATGAATATATAAGTCTTTATAAAAAAATATGTACTGCGAGTAATATACTTAGTCAGAAATTAATGAAGGAACCTTCGGTTAATGAACTAGCAATGTTTTTAGAAGTTAATCCACTTATTATAGATAATGTTATTAAGGCTATGAATAAAGTTGATAGTTTGGAAAAAATAATATCTAATGATGGTAAAGATTTATCTTTATTAGATACTATTAAGGATAATAGAGACTTCTATAACATTGATTATATGTTATTAAATGATGAAATAAGTAAATTAGAAAGTCCTTATAAGGAACTTATATATTTAAGGTATTTTGAAGATAAAACACAAAGTGAAGTAGCGGATATTTTGGGTATGAATCAAGTAGAAGTGTCACGTAGTGAGAGGAAAACTTTAAAGAAAATAAAAGATGTTTATCAAAATGTGGTTTAAATAAGCATTTTTTATTAAAAATGTAACCAAATGGTTTACATAAAAATTTTTCTTTTTGTGAGACAATAAGATTACAGGTGATATCTTATGAGAAGAAAAGGAGCAGAACGCGATAGTATTTATATGGTTGTTGCTAAAAATATTAAGTATTATCGTAAAAGCAGAAATATGACACAAGCACAACTTGCTGAGAAAACAGAATATTCCCATGAATTTATTAGAAGGATAGAAGCTCCTAATAGTAGGAAGAATTTTTCTCTTGATACAGTAAGTAATATAGCTAGAGCTTTAGATATTGATATAGAATTATTATTTGAAAAAAGAGAAGTAGAGACAGAAAAACAACCATAAATTGGTCGTTTTTTCTTTTACTTTTAGTAATTATATGGTACAATATTAATGGTGATGTGATGGAGTACAAGAGTGAAGAGGAGTTATTTAATAGTTTAAGGGGTGCTTTTAATGTTAAACTTAGACTAATTAAAGGTAATTATAGTTATATTAAAATGATTGATATATGGAATTATCTTAAGTTAAATAAATGGATTAAGACTAAGAATTTATCAATATCAGAGATGGTTAATGATATTATTGATGTTGATATTGAAAAAGTAGATTCTTTTCTAAAAGAAAGAATAAAAAATACTGAGAGAGATATGATAAGTTAGAAAGAAGGATGCAATATGAAAAAGAAAAAACAAGAAAAGACTAAAAATAATAAATTAAGAGTAATACTAGGTACTTTTATCACATTAATAGTATTAATAGGTAGTGCTTATTTAAGTATTCCTATATTTAAAAATATTAATTATGGATTAGATTTACAAGGAGGGTTTGAAGTATTATATGAAATAGAACCATTAGATGGTAATAAGCTTACTTCTGATATGGTTTATAATACTTATAAAGCTATTTTAAAGAGAGTTGATATTTTAGGTGTAAATGAGCCTGAGATAGCTATTGAAGATAATAATAAGATTAGAATAGCATTAGCGGGTATTAAAAATAAAGAAGAAGCAAGAGAAGTAATATCTTCAACTGCGGTATTATCTTTTAGAGATTATAATGATAATTTACTTATGACTTCAGATGTATTAGGAGGAGAAGCTAAAGTAACTACGGATCAGTATGGTCATCCTGCGGTATCATTATCTATTAAAGATACGGATAAATTTTATAATGTAACTAATAAAGTAAAAGATATGAATAATAATGTTATTGTTATTTGGCTTGATTATGATGAGAATAATGATTCATTTAGTAAAGAAAAAGATAAATGTGGATCGTTATCAACATCAAGATGTTTATCTGCTGCTAGGGTAGATAGGGCTTTTGCTAGTGATGTTATTATTCAAGGTAACTTTACTACTGAAGAAGCTACATCATTAGTAGAACTTATAAATTCTGGTTCACTTCCTACTAAATTAAATGAGATATCTTCTCGTACGGTAGAAGCTACATATGGAGAAGCTGCTCTTAATAAGACTTTAGTAGCGGGTATTATTGGCATTATTTTAGTATTATTAATAATGATTTTAATGTATCATTTTAGTGGCTTTATAGCAGGTACTGCTTTAGTAGTATATACTATGTTATCATTCTTAGTATTCTATTTAATTGAAGGAACATTAACTTTACCTGGTATTGCTGCGATGTTACTTGGTATTGGTATGGCAGTTGATGCTTCAGTAATTAGTTTTGAAAGAATAAAAGACCAGTTAAAGATAGGTAAACCACTTAAAGAGGCTGTAGCTATTGGTAATAAAGAATCTTTATCTAGTATATTAGATGCTAATATTACTACGATGATAGTAGCAGTAATTCTATTTATATTAGGACAATCTAGTGTTAAGGGTTTTGCTACGATGTTAATTATTAATATTTTACTTACGATAATAGTATTGGTATTTATATCTAAAGCAGTTGTAGCTTTATTTGCGGGTAGTGGAGTATTTGATAATAAAGTAAATTTATTTATTGGACTTTCTAAGAAAAAGATTATTCCTGCTAAAGAAGTTAGAATTCCATTTAAAAAATTAGATTTTGTTAAGTCAAGAAAGATAGTATTACCGTTAGTATTATTGGTTCTAGTAGGAGGAATTACATACTCACTTGTAACACATTTTAACTTTGCTGTAGATTTTACTGGTGGTACTAGTATTACTATAAATACTACTGATGATATTAGTTTAGGTGATTATACTATTAATAAAATTGATAGAACTAAAGATTCTACTAATATTGTTATTAATGAGAAGTTAACTAAAGAAGAAATAGAAGCTTTATCAAATAAATTAGAAGAAGAATATCATACTACTTCAAATATATATGTTGTGTCTGATATGGTTAAGAAACAATTGATTAAGAATGCTATTATGGCAGTAATTATATCATTAATTGGTATAATTATCTATGTAAGTTTTAGATTTAGATTTAATTATGCTATCAGTGGTATTGTTGCTTTAATACATGATGCTTTAATTACTATTATATTCTTTGGTGTATTTAAACTTCAAATTGATTCTGTCTTTATAGCCGCTATTCTAACTATTATTGGATATTCTATTAATGATACTATTGTAACATTTGATATGATAAGAAGAAATTATAATGAAAGAAAGATTAAGAATAAAGATGATTTACCTGAATTAGTAAATGATTCGGTTAGATTAACATTCTTTAGATCTCTTATGACTACTGCTACTACTATAGTACCTATTATCTGTTTAATAGTATTAGGCTCTCATGAAATATTAAACTTTAATATTGCTTTACTAGTAGGATTTATTGCAGGTGTCTTCTCATCTATCTATATATCTAATAGTTTATGGTTAATGTTAGAAAGTAAGAGATTATCTAAACCTAAAAAAGAAGTAAAGAAAAAAGTTGAGAAAGAAGAAATGCAAATAAAAGGAATTAATTGTTAAAAATAGCTTACAAGTGATTCTTGTAAGCTTTCCTTATAAGGATTGGTGATGAATATGAGTACAAAAACAATTAAGATTTCAATTGATGATTTAATTGATAAATTTAAAAAATATAATGACAATGAAGAAGATATTGCTTTAATTAGAAGAGCTTATGATTATGCTGAAAAGAAACATTTTGGTCAAAAGAGAATATCTGGTGATGACTATATATTACATCCACTTAATGTTGCTTTAATATTAACTGAGATATCTGCGGATGCTCCATGTATGGCTGCTGCGCTTCTTCATGATACTATTGAAGACTCTGATGCCACTAAAGAAGAAATAGAAGAATTATTTGGATCAGAAGTTGCTTTATTAGTAGATGGGGTAACAAAGATTAATAAATTAAACTTTAATACTGAGACTGAAGCTAGTGCTGCTAATCAAAGAAAGATACTAGTAGGTTTATCTGAAGATCCTAGAGTAATTATAATTAAATTAGCGGATCGTTTACATAATATGCGTACTATTAGTGTGTTATCTGTAGAGAAACAAAAGAAAAAGGCTAAAGAAACATTAGAGATATTAACACCTGTTGCTCATAGACTTGGTATTTATAAGATTAAAAGTGAACTTGAAGATTTATCACTTAGATACTTAAAGCCTGATGCTTACTTTGATATTGTTGAAAAACTTAATCAGAAGAAAACGGAGAGAGATGAAGCTGTTAGTAAGATGATTGATGAGGTATCAGAATTATTAAATGAGCATAATATTCCTCATGAAATAAAGGGTAGAAGTAAGAGTATCTATAGTATTTATAATAAGATGGCTAAGGGTAAAAGATTTGATGATATATATGATATATTAGCTTTAAGGGTATTTGTGGATACTGAACAAGATTGTTACTTAGCTTTAGGGTTAATTCATTCTAAGTATAAACCTGTACCTAAGAGATTTAAGGATTATATTGCTATGCCTAAAACTAACTTATATCAATCGTTACATACTACTGTCTTTGGTATTGATGGTAATTTATTTGAGATTCAAATTAGAACTTATGAAATGGATAAGATAGCGGAATATGGTATTGCTTCACATTGGTCATATAAAGAACATAAAGATGGGGCTAAGTCCGCTAAAGATGCTATGGAACAGAAACTTCAGATATTTAGAAATATTATTGAGTTAAATGAAGAGACTAATACTCCGGAAGAATTTATTACTTCGGTTAAAAAAGATATACTAACTAGTGATGTTATATATGTATATACTCCTAAAGGTGATGTTATTGAGTTACCAGCACAATCAACACCAGTAGATTTTGCTTATAAGGTACATAGTGAAGTAGGAGATCGTATAGTAGGAGCTATTGTAAATGATAATATTGTACCACTTGATTATAAATTAGTAACCGGAGATATTATTAAAGTAAATACTAATAAGGCTTCTAAGCCTAGTAAGGATTGGTTAAATTTTGTTGTAACTAGTGGAGCTAAGAATAAGATAAAGAGTTATTATAGTAAATTAGAGAAAGATGAAAATATTGAAAAGGGAACTGATTTATTAGAGAAAGAACTTAGAAAAGAAAATTTAAGTATTAATGAATTTTTATCTAATAAGAATATTGATATTATATTAAATGAATTAAAATTAAAAGATATTGATGATTTATATGTAAATATTGCTTCTGGTAAGAATACTCCTAATTCTGTTATTAAGATTATTATTAATAATAATACTGAGAAGAAAGAGAAAGATATTGCTGCTAAAATAAATGAAACTACCTACTATAAAGATAATAGTAATAATAATGATGTTTTAGTAGAGGGTATTGATGAGATTAAGACTAGTCTAAGTAGTTGTTGTAAACCTATACCAGGAGATAATATTATTGGTTATATTACTAGAGGATCTGGTATTACTGTTCATAGAAGTAATTGTCATAATATTACTGATACTGATGAGAGATTAATCAATGTTAAATGGAATATTCAAAAGGATAAGAAATATCCATCAGATATCTTAGTATATACTAATACTTATGATAATTTATTAGATATAATTACTAAAGCTTCTTCTAATAATATGATTATAGATAGTATATCTACGATTAATAAGAGTGAATATAAGGTATATAGAATGACTGTATTAGTAGAAAATAAAGAAAGATTAGAGAAATTTATGAATGATTTATTAAATTTAAGTTTTGTTCAGAAAGTTGAAAGAGAGGTTAAATAATGAGAGTGGTAGTACAAAGGGTTATTAATTCTAGTGTTGAAGTTGATGGTAAAATTGTAGGTAAATCTGATAGGGGTTTAATGTTGTTAGTGGGGTTTACTGAAGGGGATTCTTCTAAAGAGATAGACTGGATGGTTGATAAGGTTATTAACTTAAGAATATTTGAAGATGAAAATGATGTTATGAATAAGAGTTTATTAGATATTAATGGAAATATTTTATCTATTAGTCAGTTTACTTTATATGGAGATGCTTCTAAAGGGAGAAGACCATCATATATTAAGGCTCTAGGAGGAGATAAGGCTACTTTATTATATGATGAATTTAATAATAAATTAAGAGATAAGGGTATTGAAGTTGGTACTGGTATTTTTGGTGCTGATATGAAAGTATCTTTAATTAATGATGGGCCTGTAACTATATTATTAGAAAAGTAGAATTATCTACTTTTTTCTTTTTCCTTTCGTGCCTATAGTCACTCTAGGTTTTCTAATGCCTAAGGTCATTAGAAAAAAGTTTAGAGCCTGTAGTCTCTAAACTTAAGTATTATTTTATTTAGTTCTTTTTAAAGTATATGCATTTTTAGAAATTTTTTCTAGTCTTTCATCTTCTGGTAACTGTAGTCCCCAACTTGATAAATAATTAGTATAATCATTGCACTCATTAATTTGTTTAATAAATCTCTTAGCTTCTCTTAATGCCTTTTTATCTTTTCCATTTTCTAAATATATTGAAACATCTTTAATAACATCAAACCAGCCTCTGACATGTCCTTTAACCATAAATTCTTTTGCTAATAAATAAGTTATAACATAACTATGATTTTTAAAATATATATTTTTTGTTTCTAAAGTGTCTACAGTCATATGATATTTAGATTTACCAATATAATATTCATCTATACTTTGAGAAGCCTCTTCAGTTTGCTTTTCTATTTCACCATCGGTGAATATTATTGTTTTGATACGTTCGTCTTCAATAGGTTTAGCATCTTTATCCACTTTACCAGTACTTGGATCAGGCCAAGCAGGAAAATGGTATGTTACCCTTGTTACTTTTAATGGTTCGTTTTCTTTTAATTCTCTAATTTTCATAACATCTCTCCTTGTAGTTATATATTATAGCATAGTTATTGGGAAAAAGAAATATTTAAACAATAAGTTTATTTCATTGTCAACTTTTATTTGCATTTATTTTACTTTTATGATATTATATTTGGCATGAGAGAGGGGAATATAATGGAAAATAATGTAGAATTAATAAAGAGTTTATTCGTGGATATAGATCCTAGTATTATAAATAATGATAAATTAGATATTAAAGATATACCTAAAGAGGTTATAATGTATTTAAAGAAGTTATTAAAATATACTTCAGGAGTAAAAGTATTTAAAACTTATCATAGTATTGAAAAGATATATGATGAAAGAAAACAAAATAAGGAACTATTATATGAAGAGTTTGAGATAGCTTTATATTTAACTTATATAATGAATGCTAATATAATTAGTGAGGAAGAAAAGAAATCTTTAATTGAAAATATCATATCTTTTTATACATTAAGATTAAGTAATGAAAGAGTATTATCTTTAAAAGATAGAGATACTATGAGTTTTTATTCTTATGTAGATATGTCTAGTAAGCACATATATACTACAATTGGTAAGGTTAAATCATTAAATAAGAATAATTATAAATCAGATGGTTTAGTTGATATATTAGATAAACAAATAACTAGTATTATGAAAGCCTTTTTAAGATTATTTAAAGAAGATATGAGAATATTAAGTGAAACTGATAATAAGAAATTAATAAAGTAGAGAAATCTACTTTTTTTCTATACTTCTATAATAAAATAAGGTATAATTAACTAGGAGGGTATGTAATGATAAAAGTAGAAAAAATTAATAAGAAATTTATTAAACAAAGTAAAAATAAAAAGAAAGAAGAATTCTATGCTGATAAAGATATTTCTTTTGAAGCTAAAGATAATGAAGTACTTGGAATATTAGGACCTAATGGTGCAGGTAAAACGACATTACTTAGAATGATTGCTGGTATTATGACTCCTAGTGGAGGTAGTATTACTATTGATAATTTAAATTATCATGATAATGAAATAGAAATAAAGAAAAGAATTGCTTTTTTAACTGGTAATACTAAGTTATATAAAGATTTAAGTGCTTATGAATTACTTACTATGTGTGGTAATTATTATCATATGAGTAAAAAAGATATTAAAGATAGAATTAAATATTTAAATAAGACTTTTGATATGGAATCTTTTTTATATCAAAGAATAGGTACTTTATCTACTGGTCAAACGCAAAGAGTTAGTATTGCTAGATGCTTGATGCATGATCCTAAATATTATATCTTAGATGAACCTACTAGTGGTCTTGATATTATATCTAGTAAAGTTATTTTAGATACTATTAAAGAAGAGAAAGATAAAGGTAAATGTATATTATATTCTACTCATTATATGGAAGAAGCAGAAAGTATATGTGATAGAGTAGTACTTATGAATAATGGTAAGATAATTACTATTGGTACTCCAGAAGAAATAAAGAAAAAGACTAATACTAGTAATTTAAGAGAGGCTTTCTTTGCTTTAACTGGGGGTGATAATTATGAATAATATATTAATTACTTTAAAGAAAGAATTAAAACTTATAATAAGAGATAAAAAATCTTTACTTATGATGGCTATTACTCCTTTATTTATTCCTATCTTTGTTATATTAATGTCTTATATATATGAAGAATTAACTGTAAATAAAGATGATAAAACATACCAGATAGGAGTTAATTATGAATTATCTAGTACTGAGAGAGAATTGCTAAGTGATGAAGTAAAATATACAGTATATAGTAGTTCTAAAGAACTAGAAGAAGCTTATAATAGTAATAAAATATTGGCGTATATAGTTAAAGATAATAATAGTTATAATATTTATGCTAATATTCAAAGTGAAGATGGTAGTATGGTTACTAGTTTAATTACTAATTATCTAGACAACTATAATAATTATTTGGGACAAAGTTATTTGGTAAATAATAATATTGACTTAAGTAAAGTATATAATAATTTAAATTATAATGTTACTGAGATAAAAGGAGAGAGTATTTTTGGTAATCAAATAATACTTATGGCTATTACCTTTACTATAATGGCTATAACTCTTAGTTGTATTTATACTTCTACTGATACAACTGCGGGTGAAAAAGAAAGAGGTACATTAGAGACAATATTAACATTTCCTATTAGTAGAAAAGAATTAATATTTGGTAAATACTTAGCTATATCTATATCAGGAATAGTAACTCTTTTAATAGGAGTCCTTTTATCAATAGTATCATTATATTATGTAAAGAATAGCTTTAGTATTTATGATAATGTAATATTTAATATAAATACTATTACAATATTATTAACAATATTAATATTATTATTCTATACATTATTTATATCAGGATTATGTATAACAATAGCAAGTTTTACTAAATCATTTAAAGAAGCTCAAAGTGCTCTTACGCCTATTAGTTTAGTTACTTGTATACCTATGTTTTTAGAAATGTTAAATATTAATATATCAGGATTATTATCATTTATTCCTATTATTAATCATACTATTGTTATAAATAATATCTTAACTAGTTCTATTAATATTAATAATATACTAATAACTATAATATCTTCAATAATATATATAATAGTACTTCTACTATTTATAAATAAAATGTATAAAAGTGAAAAAATATTATTTAATTAATGCAAAAGCATCTAAAGAATAGATGCTTTTAATAATTGCTAAATTAGAAAACAAATGTATGTTACATTTTGAAAGGTATTTGACAAGTATCATATTTTAAGTTATAATAGGCAATTAAGAAAATAAGAAAGGAGAAGATGTAATGTATAATAATAAATTATTATTGTTCAATGAAGAAGAAAAAGAAAAAATATTAAGAACTAATAAAAATGTAATTATAGATAGTAATAATGAGAATTTAAAAAAATATGTTTTAGAAGCATTAAATGATAAAAAAAGTAACAAATACATATATTTAGGTGTTATACCAAAAGAAACTATAGTAAGAATTAAAAATGAGGTAACTGATATAAAACAAAATAAGATTAATTTAGTTTTAGATGAAGATAAAAGATATGATTTGGTAATTAGTCAAGAGGAAATACGACATTTAAAAAAAGAAAGTCTTGAAGAAAGTGATATAGTTGACTTTGTTCATAATATAAGTAATATTATTATAAATTTTGATAATGTTAGATATAATAAATATAATAAAAGCCAAAATGCCTTAAGATTTAAAAAAAGAATTCACAATGGTACATATATAGCATTAGAAATTATTTCAAATCAAAAGGGAACTTTTAGAACTCAAACACTTTTTCTTGAAAAGGTCGATTTTATTGCAAAAAAAAGGAGTATTTCTCCAACGCTTAATGTATAAAACCTTAAGCAAACATCCGAAATGGATGGAGGACTAACTCCTTACAACAAGATAATACCACAATTTAGAAAAAAAATCAATATTTTTATAATAAAATAGTAGCAGTCAACTTACATTTATCATTATTCGAGTATAATACCTTTAAATATATTTAATGTAGTAAATAAAAGTATATTAAAAAAAAGATAACTACTAAACATATTAAAGTATATAGTCTATACTTATATATAATAAATATGGCTGATATATTGTTATTAGACTTAAGGCTAATAACAACACTTTAAGACTTAGACTTAAAGTGAATAAAATATTAAAAAATAATTGACAAGAATAAATAATAATTATATAATAAGTATAGATTTTCTATTACTATTAGTGACAGATAGTAGATATAAATAAGTAGAAAACGGGTAGTTCCGATAAAAACTAATAAAGAGCACATTAGTGAAATAAGGTGGCACCGCGGATAATAGTATTCGTCCTTATGTAATTGATGTGTTTTTATATTATATGAAAGGAAGATGTATATGAAAAATAAATATAGAACAATTTATTGTGGTGAAGTATCCACTAAAAATATCGGTGAAGAAATAAAAGTAGCAGGCTGGTTAGAACAAAAAAGAAATCTAGGTAGTCTAGTATTTATGACATTAAGAGATGAAACAGGAGTAATTCAGTTAATAAGTGAAGATATTGATAGTTTTAAAGATATAACTAGAGAGAGTACTATGACTGTAACTGGAGTAGTAAGACATAGAGCTGAAGGTATGACTAATCCTAATATGAAAACAGGAGAAGTAGAAGTATTAGTATCTTCTTTTGAAGTACTAGGAGTAGCTCAAAATGTATTACCTTTTGAAATTAATAGAAGTACTGAAGCTTTTGAAGATACTAGATTAAAATATAGATATCTAGACTTAAGAAATCCTAAAGTACATGATAGAATACTATTTAGAACAGAAGTATTAGATTATATGAGAAAAATAATGAAAGAGATGAACTTTACAGAGATTCAAACACCAATTATAACTGCATCATCTCCAGAAGGAGCTAGAGACTTTATTGTACCATCAAGAAAGTATAAGGGAAAATTTTATGCTCTACCTCAAGCACCTCAAATATTTAAACAATTACTTATGTGTTCAGGATTTAATAGATATTTCCAAATAGCTCCATGTTTTAGAGATGAAGATCCTAGAAGTGATAGATTATATGGTGAGTTCTATCAATTAGACTTAGAAATGTCATTTGCTACTGATGAAGATGTTTATGCAGTAGGAGAGAGAATCTTCTACGACATATTTACTCATTTTAGTGATAAAGAGGTATCAGAGAGACCATTTAGAAGAATACCATTTAAAGAGGCTATGCTTAAGTATGGTTCAGATAAACCAGATTTAAGAAATCCATTAGTGATTGAAGACTTAACTGATATATTAAGTAAGAGTTCATTTGAACCATTTAAAACATCTTTAATTAGGGGTATTACTGTTAAGAATATTGATAAATCAAACTCTTGGTATAAGTCTATGGAAGAATATATGAAGAGTGTTGGAGCTCCTGCGCTTGCATATATTAAAGTAAATGAAGATATGACTTTTAAATCATCATTAGATAAGTTCTTAACTGATGAAATAAGAAAAGAATTAGTAGATAAATGTAATCTAGAGGCTGGAAGTACTTTATTTGTACTAGCAGACTCTAAGAATAAAATAAATAAATTGGCAGGTCTTCTTAGAATTAAATTAGGTAATGAACTTGATTTACTTGATAAGAATAAATTTGAATTCTGTATTATTAATGATTTTCCTATGTATGAATATAATGAAGAAGAGAATACTTGGGATTTTGGTCATAATCCATTTAGTATGCCTCAAGGTGGATTAGAAGCTCTTACTGAAGATAATATTGAAAATGTTGTAGCATATCAATATGACTTTGTATGTAATGGTTATGAGATGGCTTCTGGGGCTGTTAGAAATCATGATATTAGAATAATGAAGAGAGCCTTTGAACTTGCTGGTTATACTGATGAAGATGTAGAGACTAAGTTTAGAAGTTTATATACAGCATTTCAATATGGAGCACCTCCTCATGCTGGAATGGCTCCTGGTATTGATAGAATACTAATGCTATTAAAAGATGAAGAAAATATTAGAGAAATGGTTGCTTTCCCACTAGGGGCTAATGGTGCTGATGCTATGATGGGTTGTCCTGGTGAAGTATTTGAAAAACAACTTAGAGAAACACATATTAAGGTTAGAGATTGATATTTATTAAGGGGGATATATGAATAATAATTTTGATTTAGTTGTAATTTATAGAAGAATGGAAAAGAAAGATGTAATTAATTATATACCAGTATATTGTGAAGTTGGTACTTATAATCAAGAGAGTGAAGTATTTACTACTACTAAAGGGAAGAAATATCATCATATGATTGAGGGAGAAGAGTATGCCTTTTTAGGTAGACTTCCTCTCTCTAGATATGCTGATCTTTATCCTAAATCTTCACTTTTTACTATTAAAACAAAAGCCTTTATCAATAACGCAAAACATAGATATATATTATCAGAAAGTGAAGATAATGTACCAATAGTCTTACAAGTAGAAAAGAATAATGAATGTAATATCTTTCTAGATAGAGATTTAATAAACTTCTATAACAAATATTATCCTGAATTAGAAATTGATAATATTATTGGTAATAATGAAATGAATATTAGTGATGTCTATAAAGAACTAACTAGTAAGATAATAGGTCAAGATGAACAAATAAAACAAATATTATCTACTATATGGAAGCAATATAATAATGAAGATAAGACTTTTAATTATAATATGTTAATTAATGGTCCAGAAGGTGTTGGTAAGACTACAATTTTTAAATTACTTGAAGAATTACTTGGTATTCCTTGTGTTATTATTAATGCTAAAAGATTAGGTAGTGAAGGTTATATTGAAAATATATTATTAAATTTATTAGAAAAGACTGAATTTGATGTTGAAAGGGCTAAGACTGGTATTTTGGTTATTGATAAATTAGAAGAAATATCGACAAATAGTAAAGAAAGACATAGTACTTCTAGTAAGGCTTTACAAGAAATTATTATTAATTTGATTGATGAAGGGGTAGTTACTATTAATACTATTGATAATGAGAAATATCGTTTTAGTATGGATAAACTACTTATAATTGGTATTGGTAATTTTAATAATAATGAGAATCTTAGAAATACTACAGTGGGATTTAATACTGTATTAGAAGATAATACTCTTGATTCTTATGGTATTATACCTGAACTTGCTAATAAATTTCCTATTCTAATAGAAATGAATAATTTGACACTAGATGATTATATTAATATTATTAAGAATTCTACTTTAAGTTCTCTTAATACTAATAGGGAATTTTTAGGTAAAAGGAATATTAACTTAGAAATATCTGAAGAAGTTATTAATATGATAGCTAGAATAGCTTATGATAGAAAATTAGGCGCTAAGAGTATTAATGAAATACTTGAGTCTTCTCTTGCACTAGCTGAGTTTGAGATAGCTAGTAATTCTTCTTTATATGAGAGTTTGATTATTGATAAGTCTACGATTAAAGATAATAAGAAATATACTTTAGTAAAGAGAAAGAATAATTAATCTTTCTTTTTCTTTTCCTTTACAGCCTATCAAAGATAGTCTTCCAAGGTATTTTTGAACCTGTAGTTTCAAAAATAAATATTTATATATTATAATGATATTGTTTGTTATAGAGACTATAACTAGGCTCTATAACACCTTCAGAGACTACGGGCTCGGAAGGAATAAAGTAAAATAATTGTCAAATATAAATAAAGCTATTTACTAATAATATAGACTATGATATAATTAAGATACCTAGAGGATACGACATCTTTAGTATAAAACCGACTAAAGATATTAATAGGGGAGCTAATATAATTTATGTGTTGAATGCTTGCTTCTAAGTAGGAATCCTAATTAAATTATTGTGCTGACCCACCTGTGACTTACGCCGCGGGTTTTATCTTACAGAGTCGGTCCGTCTGGGCTTTTTTTATTTTAATTATTGACTTTTCTAGGTGAGTCCGCTATAATTTAATTATGTACGGTGGCTACCATCGGAATTTATGTCTGCGGACGAAGAATAATCTTCTATGAAACAGAAAAGCATTATCGTGAGGTAATGTAAGAAGTACAACCCACCTGTGACTTATAAGTACACCGTGGGTTTTTATTTTACATTACCAGCCCAGTTAGGCTTTTTTTTATATAGATTTTGTGATATACTAATAATGGTGATGAGAAGTGGAAATAAAAAATAATACTATATATACTAATGACTTAGTAAAAGAATTTTTAAGAGTATATTATTTTGATAAAGTAAAGACAATTAGAATAATTATGAATATTCTAATAGCAGTATTAGTAGTTAGATTCTTCTTTTTAGATAATACTACTACTATCGATATAATTACCTTTATATTTAGTTTATTTGGTATCATAGAATTAAATACTAATATGTTACCATATACTAATTATAAAAGATTAGAAAAAAGAAAAGATAGTATTCTAAATACTAAGATAAAATATCTATTTAAAGAATATAATTTTATGATAGATAATGGTAAAGAAGAATATATAAATTATAAAGATTTATATAAAGTAATTGAAAGAGATAATACCTACTACTTATATATAAATAAATATAAAGCTTTTATAGTAAGTAAAGAAGGTATTAGTAAGAATAATATAGAAAAATTAAGTAATAATTTTAAAGATAAAGTATCCACCTATAAATATATAAAATAATGTTTGATAGAACAATAGCTTTAATAGGTCAAGATAATTTAGATAAAATAGAGAGTAAACATATTCTTATAATTGGAGTAGGTGGAGTAGGTGGATATGCAATAGAAGCTCTTATTAGAAGTGGTATTCATAATATAACATTAGTAGATTATGATAACATAGATATATCTAATATTAATAGACAAATAATAGCTAAAGAAAGTAATGTAGGTAAATTAAAAGTAGAGGCTTGGAAAGAGAGAATTAATGAAATAAATAGTAGTGTTTTAGTAAATACTTTACCACTTAAAATAGATGAAAATAATATTGATATATTATTTAAAACCTCCTACGACTATATAATAGATGCTTGTGATACTGTTATAGTAAAGAAATTACTTATTAAGAAATGTCATGAAAAGAATATTAAATTAATTACAGTATGTGGTATGGGTAAAAAGTTAAATCCTAGTCTAGTAAAAATATGTGATATCAAAGATACTTCATATGATCCACTAGCTAAAAGTATTAGAAAATATGTCAAAGATGAAAAAATAAGAGGTAAAGTACCTGTAGTATTTTCTAGTGAAGAACCTAAGAAGAATGATAAGAATTTAGTATCTTCAATGATGATGGTACCCGCTACTGCTGGTATAAATGCTGCTTATTATGTAATAAATGATATTATAAAATAAAATATATATGGAGGTGTTAAGATGTCAGAAAAAGAATTGGATTCAAGTATAAATAACTATATCGAAGTAAAATCTAATAATATAAAACAATTAGATTGGGATATGGCTATTGGTCTTCAGGAAGTAGACAATCTAAAACCTTCAAAATATTTGGGAAAATTGCTTAAAGAAAATGTAATTGGTGAAAAAACTATTTATGAAGTAGAACAAGAAATAAAAAAATATTATACTTTAAAAGAAGAAAATAACGAAGTAAATCAAGAAGAACAAGAATGTGATTTAGTTTCTACTAGAATAGTAGAGTTATTGCAAGAAGATAATTTTGAATTATCAATTGATTATCTAAAATATATTCATAAATATTTATTCCAAGATATATATGACTTTGCTGGTAAATTTAGAAAAGTAGACTTTTCTAAAAATGAGAAAATATTAAATAATGATTCTATAGCATATGGAGACTCTAAGTTATTAGAACAATCATTAGATTATGATATATCTTTAGAAAAAAATAAAGATTATAAAGTAATGAATATGGTTGATATCATAAACAACATTACTGATTTCTCTTCAAGAATATGGCAGGTACACCCTTTTAGAGAAGGCAATACCAGAACTACTGCGCTATTTATAGAAAAGTATTTAATATTTCTTGGAATAAAAGTAGATAATACTATGTTTAAGGAAAAATCAGTGTATTTTAGAAATGCTTTAGTAAGAAGTAATTATTTTAATAATGAATTAAATATAAGTAAAGATGATAGTTTCTTAATCAAATTCTATGAAAATCTATTACTGAGTAAAAATAATGAATTACATTCAAAAGATTTAATTATTAAAGAATTATTTAATAAAGAAGAATCAAATTAATGATTCTTCTTTTACATAGTATCTAATCTATTTATTATCTCTTTATATACTCTTTCGTTCTTATTATCTTTAGGAATATAATATCTACTACCAAGAAGGTTATCAGGTAAATATTGTTGTTTTACATAATCATTTTTATAATTATGAGGATACTTATATTCACTAGACGGATTCTTTAAATGATTAGGAACATCTCCTATATTCTTAGTGCGAATATCTTCAAGGGCTTTATCAATAGCCATTTCAGCACTATTACTTTTAGGTGATAAAGCAAGTTCTATTACTATTTCTGATAATACAATCCTAGCTTCTGGAAATCCTAGTCTTAAGGCTGCATTAATTGCAGCATCTACTCTTGGACCCATACTTGGATTAGCAAGGCCAATATCTTCATAAACAATAACGGATAATCTTCTTACAATAATGTCTAAGTCTTCAGCATCAATTAATCTAGCTAAATAATGAAGAGCAGCATTAACATCACTACCACGAATAGATTTTTGAAAAGCTGAAATTACATTATAATAACCATCAGCGTTCTTATCAAATAAACTATTAGTTCTATTACTTATTTTAGTTAAAGTATCTAAAGTAATATTTTTATCTTCAGTAGAGTAGTAGGCTACTTCAAGTGTATTATAAGCATATCTTAAATCAGTGCCAGATATACTAGCTAAATAGTTCTTTGCTTCATCAGTAATAGTTAAACCTTCTAAATAATTAGATTCTATAGCTTTATCGATACCTTTCTTAATATCATCACTAGTTAAATCTTTAAGTTCAAATAATTGACAACGACTTCGAATAGCGGGATTGATAGCATGATATGGATTAGAAGTAGTCATACCAATTAAAGTAATAATACCGGATTCAAGATAGGGCAAGAGAATATCTTGTTTATCTTTATTTAATCTATGTATTTCATCCACGATTACAATTAAACCATCATATAATTTTGCTTCTTCAATAACTGTATCAAAATCTTTCTTATTATTTACAACAGCATTAAGATTACGATATCTCATACCAAGTTCTTCCGCTATTGCAGTAGCTATACTTGTCTTACCAATACCTGGATGACCATATAAAATCATTGAAAATAATTTCTTGTTTTTAACCAAATTATATATAACTTTATTTTCTCCTACTAAATGTTCTTGACCAATAATATCTTTTAAAGATTTTGGTCTTAATTTAATTGATAATAATTCTTCCATAACATCACTATTCCTTTATAATAAAATGAAGATAGTCCATAAAGAACTATCTTCAACGGACCGCTAGGGTCTTTGATCAACAAACGGGTTGTAATAACCTTTGTTGTATATAATATACAACATTTTTGGCAAAATGTCAAACCTTTTTTGTGAATTTTTCTATTAATTCTTTATCAATTTTATCCATTACTTCTTTAGGACATTTCTCTTTACCAACAAAATCATATTCATTAATTGGTTTCAAAATGCGACTTTTTGAAATCGTAGTAATAAGGCTGCTACAAGCATATGTATTCATTTTATTGCCTTTGTAATAGGTTAGTACTGTATATAGTTTTCTTATTTTAGTTTCATCTTCAATATTTAATTTTTTGCTTCCTATATCAAATTCTTCATCAATGCCTATTTTTACTAGTTCTTTTTTTATTTTTTCTATTAATTTATTGATGACTAAATTCTTTAGATCTAAATTATATTTACTTGGTTTAGATGTTAGTGGAATAATTGTTAAAACATTATTTTTGGGATTATCATAATTAATAAGTACAATCGCAAAATGCACTTGAGACATTTCGGAACCAATATTTACTCCGAAATCTGCTCTTATAATAGTGCCTCTCTTATATGTTTTATACATTTGTTTACTTTTTGATTCAAATTTATTTGCTTCTGATAAGAGTAATTTTGAATTTTTTAATAGCCATTCATCTAAATATGCAAATTTATATGGTAAGTTTTTATCAATTATGTCATGATAATTAATGTATGACTTGTCTAATCTAATTCTTTCTTTTAAACTAATATCAATTGTTTTTTCATCTTTCATTTTGCTCACATACTTTTTAATGTTTAATTATACATCTTATATTTATTAGTTAAACTTAATACTCTTTTCTTTTCTCTATCTAAAGCTCTTTCATTATTGTAGTTATTTAATACATTATATATAATATCTCCAATAGTGATAAAATCTTCTTCTTTTAATCCTCTTGTAGTCATTGCAGGACTTCCTATACGAATACCACTTGCTTTCATAGGACTAAGTGTTTCATTAGGTATAGTATTTTTATTAACTGTAATATGCACTGAATCTAATATTTCTTCAGCTTCTTTACCAGTAATACCAAGTGAATTATATACATCTAATAATATTAAATGATTATCAGTACCACCAGAAATAACAATCATACCCTTACTAATTAAATAATCAGATAAAGCTTTAATATTTTTAAGTACTTGTTCTTGGTAAGTTACAAATGATGGGTCTAATGCTTCATAGAAACATTGTGCTTTAGCAGCAATTACATGCATAAGTGGTCCACCTTGAATACCAGGGAAAATAGTTTTATTTATTTTCTTTATAATCTCTTCATTATTAGTAAGAATAATACCTCCTCTAGGGCCTCTTAAAGTTTTATGAGTAGTAGAAGTAACTACATCAGCATAATCAACGGGATTCATATGAAGATGGGCTGCGACTAAACCGGCAATATGGGCCATATCTACAAATAAGTAAGCATTAACTTCGTCTGCTATTTCTCTAAATTTTTTAAAATCAATACTTCTAGAGTAGGCACTAGCTCCCGCTATTATCATTTTAGGTTTTGTTTTTAAAGCAATTTCTCTAATGTTATCATAATCCAAATAACCAGTATCAGGATTTACTTTATAATCAACAATATTATAATCTATACCACTAAAATTAAGAGGGTGACCATGAGTTAAATGACCTCCATCAGATAAATTCATTCCCATAACAGTATCACCATGATTAAGTAATGCTCTATATACAGCCATATTTGCTGAACTACCACTATGAGGTTGTACATTAGCATATTTACATCCAAATAACTTACATACATATTTAATAGCTAAATTTTCAACTATATCAACATTCTCACATCCACCATAATATCTTTTACCTGGATATCCTTCAGCATATTTATTAGTAAATATACTACCTTGTAATTCTAATATATCTTTAGAAACATAGTTCTCACTAGCAATAAGTTCTATGTTATCATTTTGTCTTTTTTCTTCCTTTAATAAAGCTTCTTTTATTAATTTATCCATTTATATCAACTCTCTTTCTTCTTTTATATTATAACTTATTTATAAGTTAAAGTAAATAAGTATTTTTAATTAAAGATATTTTGGTGAAAAGTCAAAAATTAAGATTGCTCAAATGAAAAAATAAATTGACCGATGAAAAATATATTGGTGCATTTAAAAATTCATTCAACAAAAAATATTAGATGACAATAAAGAATTAACAAAAGTTTAAAATATAGTACAATCATATTGTGCTTATGGCACTATAGTTAATTAAAAGCGGTGTATCCAGCCATAAATGGAAGCTAAAAAAGGAAATTAGAGACTAATCTCTAATTTTTTTAGTATATAGTTATTGCTTATATATAATAGATATGTAGATATATTAACTAAAGACTTAATATAAGGCTTTAGTTAACACTAATAAGACTTACATAGTAAGGCTTATAGTGAATAAATAAATGTAAAATAAATGTTATTAAGTTTACTAAAATAATAATAAATGATATAATTTATATGAGAGTAGGTAATATGATAAAGATAGATAATTTAAAACTAAGTAAAGAAAATAAAGATATATTAAGTGAATATAAGATAGAATTAACCGCTATTAAATTAAAGAAAATAGATACAACAGTTGAATCTTATATTGAAGATATATATATATACTTAGAATATATAGAAGAAAAGAAACATATATATAGTGCTTTAAATATTAAAGAAGAAGATATAATTGATTATCTTACATACTTAGATAAAAATAATTATGAAAAGACTAGTATTGTTAGAAAGATAGTATCTATAAAGTTATTTCATAAATATCTAAGTGAAAAATATCATATTGAAGATATAAGTATTAAGATAGATAAACCTAGAGTAAGAAGAAAATTACCTAATATTCTCTCAATAGAAGAAGTAGATAATTTATTAGATATAGAATTAAATAATGCTTTTGATTATCGAAATAAAGCTATGCTTGAACTTATGTATTCTTCAGGACTTAGAGTAAGTGAGTTAGTAGATTTGAAATTAAAAGATATTGATTTAGATAATGGTTATGTTAAATGTTTTGGTAAAGGAAATAAAGAAAGAATAGTTCCAGTAGGAGAACTAGCAGTAGAATACTTAAAGAAATATATCTATGAATATCGAGATAGTATGAAGAAAGGTTATTATACTGAGAATATATTCTTAAATAATCATGGTAAAAAGATAAGTAGACAAGGTTTCTTTCTTATTATAAAAGATATAGCTAAACAAAAGAATATTGATAAGAATATAACTCCACATATGTTAAGACATTCTTTTGCTACTCATTTATTAAATAATGGAGCAGATCTTCGTACTATTCAAGAAATGTTAGGACATTCTAGTATTACTACTACTCAGATATATACAAATGTTAGTACTGATATATTAAAAGAAAATTATGAATTATATAAAAGGAGAGATTAAATATGGAATTAAATAGATTAATGTTTAGAGAATATGATATAAGAGGTATATGGAATGAAGATATTACTGAAGAGATATCATATCATATAGGTAGAGCTTATGCTACTAAATTACTAAGTTTTGGTAAAAATAAAATGATTGTAGGTTATGATAATAGATTATCTAGTCCGATAATTGAAGAAAACTTAGTAAAAGGATTAACTGAGGGAGGAGTAAATGTTGTTAGACTTGGTTTAGTAACTACTCCTATGTACTATTATGCTTGGGATAAACTAAATATTCATGCAGGTATTATGATTACTGCTTCACATAATCCTAAAGAATATAATGGCTTTAAAATGAGTTATAATGGTATTCATAATATGTTTGGTAAAGATGTAAGTGATTTATATTATGTAATAATAAATGGTATATATTCTGAAGGAAATGGTACGATAGAATATGCTGATATTAAGGAAGACTATGTTAATATGATACATAATCATATTGATATGGGTAATAATAAATTAAAAGTAGTATATGACTGTGGTAATGGTACTACTAGTATAGTTGCTCATGATATCTTTAAAAGTAATGAATATATAGAATATATTCCTATATTTGATGAGTCGGATGGAACTTTTCCTAATCACCATCCTGATCCTGCGGTAGAAGAGAATCTAAAACAATTAAAAGAAAAGGTACTTGAAGTAAAAGCTGACTGTGGTATTGCCTTTGATGGTGATGGCGACAGAGTAGGGGTAGTGGATAATCAAGGTAATATGATACCAATAGATAAATTTATGATAATAATATGGAGAGATATTTATAATAAAGTAGCTAAAAAAGAAGGCTTTTTTGATGTTAAATGTTCTAAGGCTTTAAAAGATGAATTAATTAAATTAGGCGTTAAACCAGTAGAAACTAGAACGGGAAACTCTTATACTAAAAAAATATCTGTTGAGAATGATTATCCATTTGGTGGAGAAATGTCAGGACATTTATATTTTAGAGATAAATTTATTGGTAATGATGATGGTATATATGCTGGTTTAAGATTAGTAGAAATTTTATCTAAAACTAATAAGAAATGTACTGAATTACTAGATAATATCCCAGTATATTATTCTACTGATGAAAATAAAGTCCCAGTAGAAGACGCTATTAAAGATAAAATAGTAAGTAGAGTAGAGGAGTATGCTAAAGAAAAAGGTTATAACTATCTTACTATTGATGGTGTTAAAGTATTATATGATGATGGTTTTGCTTTAGTTAGAAAGTCTAATACTACTCCTAATATAACAACTAGATATGAAGCTAAAACTAAAGAAAGATTAGAAGAAATTACTAATGAATATAATTCTTTATTAGATAAATTAAAAGAAGAAGAGTAATTATAAACAAGTACTATAAAGTAAAAGAAGAGTAGGTAACCCTATTCTCCTTTTTCTTCAAAATTATTAGTACTATTCTTTTTAGTACAATGACAATTATCTTTATGACAATCACAAGACATATCAGTATCTAAATTAACATCATTACAATGACAATCAAAATTATTAGATTTAGTCTTAGTCTTATTATCTTTGTTTTTCTTACTCATTTTAATTACCTCCAATAATAGTATTTACTAAATTAATTATATTATACTTATATTCTCTTTTTTATAGAAGTTAACATAATATTAATTATAGGAAGTAAAATATTTAATTAAAAGTAATATAGTTGTTAACCTTAAATTACCATATAAAATAAGGTTTTAGATAGTATTTCTCTTTTTATATTACATATAATATTATTATTGTTCCTGCTACTATGAATCCCATTTCTTCTCCTATTACAGAGAATATGAAGTCTGTTGTTT
>OIWU01000608.1_pt1 | contig 42315 bp, 50 predicted proteins | sample 1587711 | NCBI WGS metagenome assembly OIWU01 (sample SAMEA3888909, study PRJEB22519) | human gut metagenome | biome: human gut; feature: human-associated habitat; material: faeces | place: Denmark | collected 2010 | reverse complement strand
ATTATTCCATTATATGCAAGCAGCTTTCATCGCAAAATCCGCCGTTTTTCGGCGGTGCTCAAGGCGAACGCCGTCGTGCTCAAGGCTTTTTTGTCAAAAAAAGCTTCCAAGCGGCGCTTTTTGCGATATTTTCTTCTGCAAATCAGGAATATAAAAATTTATCGTTATTCGATAAGTTTTTATTGACTTTCGGTATGTGATGTGCTATTATAAAGTCAGAAAACAAACAAGGAGGTTTTTTAATGAATAAAAAAGATATTAAAAAAAGTCTATTACCATATGTATTTCTATTAGTATTCTTCATAGGTTGTTTAGTAATGTTTAATTTATTTAATAATGAAGTACATGAAATAACATATGATGAATTCTTAAGAGATTTAAATGGTGGTAAAATCACAGAATTAACAATAACACCAAAAGTGAGAACTGAAACATATAAATTAACTGGTAAAACAGAAGATTATAAAGATAACGAAATGTTTGTTTTATATATTCCACAATCAGAAGAATTTATATCAAAAATAACTACAGTTAAAGAAGGAACAAATAATTTCAAATTAACAATCATAAATGATCCAGAAGCTTCATCATGGTTAATGGTTATTGCTAATGTAGTTCCTTACATAATACTAGGAGGTTTAATAATTTGGGTATTCACCAAACAACTTGGTGGCGGAAACAAATCAATGGACTTTGGAAAATCAAGAGCCAAATTAGTTGAAGAAAGCAAAGCAACATTCAAAGATGTTGCCGGTCTAACTGAAGAAAAAGAAGAAGTACAAGAATTAATAGACTTCTTAAAAAACCCAAAGAAATTTACAAGCATGGGCGCTAGAATACCAAAAGGTGTATTATTAGTAGGCCCTCCAGGTACTGGTAAAACATTACTTGCTAGAGCCGTAGCAGGAGAAGCAAAAGTACCATTCTACTATATAAGTGGTTCTGATTTCGTAGAATTATTCGTAGGTATTGGTGCTTCAAGGGTAAGAGATATGTTTAAACAAGCAAAAATGAATGCTCCATGTTTAATATTTATTGATGAAATAGATGCTGTCGGAAGACAAAGAGGTACAGGACTTGGTGGAGGACATGATGAAAGAGAACAAACACTTAACCAATTACTTACAGAAATGGATGGCTTTGGTGCCAACGAAGGAATAATTATCATTGCCGCTACTAACAGACCAGATGTTCTAGATCCAGCATTATTAAGACCAGGAAGATTTGATAGACAAGTAACAGTAAGTTTACCAGATAAAAATGCTAGAATAGAAATATTAAAAGTACATGCTAAAAATAAAATACTAGATAAAGGTATAACTCTAGAATATCTAGCCAAAAGAACGCCAGGATTTTCAGGAGCAGACCTAGAGAACTTACTTAATGAAGCCGCTTTACTAGCAGTAAGAAGAAATAAAAAAGCTATTACAATGGCCGAAATAGATGAAGCAACAGACAGAGTTCTAATGGGACCTGCCAAAGTAACAAAGAAATATACAGACAAAGAAAAGAAATTAGTAGCCTTCCATGAAGCAGGCCATGCAGTAATGGGATTAAAATTAGATGGTGCTAATGAAGTACAAAAAATCACAATCATTCCTAGAGGCCATGCTGGTGGATACACTATGATGACTCCTAAAGAAGAATCATTCAATTATACAAAAAATGAATTATTAGAGTCAATTTGTGGATTGCTTGGAGGAAGGGTTGCTGAAGAAGTAACATTCCATGAAATAACAACAGGAGCTCATGATGATTTCAAAAAAGCAACAAAAATTGCCAGAAGCATGGTAACAGAATATGGAATGAGTTCCCTAGGACCAATGATGCTTGAAGAACCAGATGAAAATACATTCTTAGGTAGAGATTATACAAAAAATAGAAATATTTCCGACACAGTAGCTCATGAAATAGACGAAGAAATGCGTTCAATAATAAACAACTGCTATGAAAAAACAAAGAAAATAATAACAGAAAATAAAGATTTATTAGCTCTAATAGCTAACACACTTCTTGAAGAAGAAACAATAACAAAAGAAGAGATAGATTATCTAGTAGAACATGGACATTTACCAGAAAAAACAAATACTGAAGAAATAAAAGAAGATACTAAACTAGATACAGCAAAAGAAGCAAATAAAAAGACCAAAAAAGATACAAAAAAAGAAGATACTAAATCAAAATAGTATCTTCTTTTAGTTACTTGTATTATCATCATCCGGAAGTCTAATAATAAGTTCTCCATCTTTAGAATACATATATTTCTCTCTTGCATATCTAGCAACATACTCAGGATCCTTTAGTTTTTTTATATCAGAATTAAGTTTATCCTCTTCATCTTTTAATGTAACCAATTTATCATTCAAAGCTTGTTTTTCATTTTTAATTTCAATAATTTTACTAACATTAGAAAAGAAACTATAACTAAGTGAAGTTATAATAGAACCAAATATAATAAAAAATAAAAATATTCTAGTTTTAGCTTTCTTATTTATCTTCTTTTTATTCTTAGCCATAATACCATCCTTTCTACAAGTCATTATATCACACCTTACTCTTTTTTACAATCAAATTTCTATAAATGACAAAAGATAACAAATAACCTGTAAACATAGAAAAGAAAAAATATATATGTAAAATACCATTATTAATTTTAATCAAAAATAGAAAATAAAGTAAAGAATTAACAATAACAAATAAAAAAGAAATAATAATCCTATAAAAAAGTTTTCCATTATATAATATCTTATGGTTAATTTCAAGCAAAATATAAAATACTATACCATAGAAAAAAGAATATAAAAGTGAAAAAATTTGAATTCTAAGTATCATTTAAATAATTTATTTAACAAAGAATTTTCATTTTCTTTTTTATTATTACCATCTAAATACATTATACTATCTATCTTACCCTTAATACTAACATTTCCCTGATATGTATCAAGCTTAATAATTTCAAGTTCACTGCCTTTAATAACCAAATACCCCAGTGTTGTTTCCATCAAAAATTCTTCACTATCAAAACTTTCAATTTTTTTAACACCACTAATACCTATATTCTTTCTTTCTACTAATGTAATACCATGATTAAAACCATTATCAACCTCTTTTACTTTATCCATACAATTCCTCCTAAAAAATTATATGTAGAGAAAAAGAAAATATGAAAAAAACTACTTTTCAGTAGTTTTTTTATTCACTCTTATTATATTCAGCAAAAATTAAATCTTCAAATTGTTTTCTAGTTTCAGGATTAACTGGATGGCAAGTATCTTTATGTACAGTCTCTCCTTCTTTATTTACATATTCTCTACTAGGAAACCCAAGGTAAAGACCTTTTACACCTTCCAAAAGTCTAATACTTTCTACAGCAAAACAATCATCAATTGTAACGCTAGCATATCCTCTTAATTTAGAATCCTCTCTTTTTTCAACTTTGGTAAAACTTTTTAGTTTTAACTCCATGAATATCAACTCCTTCTAGAAATAATACTTTCTAATTACATTTTATATTATTTAATAAAGAAAAGCAAGTTTTTTTACATAAAATTTTACAATTTGTCAAAAAAAAGTTCAATAGTATTTGTTAAAACATCTCTATAACTAAAACTTTTAATCTCATCGCCATTAGTTTTAATAATAAAAATATAATTATAAGTCTCTGATATTATCCCTGAATATTCTTCTTTTTTATTTCTACTACCATTATATATAATCTTAACATTATCACCTAGTTTACTATCTATATTATTCTTAATTTTTTCAATAGTCATAATTATCTAGGATACCCAATATACATAGTACCCTTAGTAATAATCCCCCCTATTCCATCTGCACCATATTTAGTTTTAGCAAGTATTTTAATCAAATCAATATTATTATTTTTATCTGAAAAAGCAAGACAAGCCGCTATAATAGCAGGATCAAGTGCATGAATATTAATTTTTTTAGGACTTGAAGCAAAATTAGCACCTGCCTTAATTAGCTCTTCATAATTAGACTGACAAGCACCTGCTATTATAAATAACTTTTCATGTGAACTCTCATATTTTCTAGCTTCTTTCACAGCCAAAACAAAATTACTAGTATTTTTATAATTATTACCACTTCTTTTCTTTCTATAATAAGCATCATGACCAGTAATAACTAAAATATCAGGATTATATTTTTTTAAATTATCATTTACAACCTCAATAAGATTATTTTCATCAACATAAACTCCATAAGCCTTTAATCTATTTTTTTTATAAAAATTCATACACTTTTCTAAATATTCATTATCACCATCAATATGAAGAATTCTGCCAGGTAAATAAAAATACTCATCTCTTTCTAATGACCTATACCCATCAATCTCTGGAGAAAAATCATCAATAGAATTAGAATTATATATTTTCAAATCATCACTAGGACTATCTGCAAATAATCTAACTACTACCCCTTTTAAAACATAAATGTCTTCCTTAATATCAATAATTTTAAATATAATATCATTATCATAAGATTTCCTAGTAACTAAATCACCAATATTAAACATACTATCACCCATAAAATAATATGATATAAAAAAAAATATATAACAAAAAAGAGCTACTTTAGTAACTCATTTGAAATTTCAACAAAAACATAATATGGAATCTTTTCACTTCTCATGCTAAGATCATAACCATATTTTTCTAGCACTTTAGAAACAATATCTAAATTATATTTATTTATTAAATTATTTTTAATTGTCTTTCTCTTAAATTGAAAAGAATCTTTAACTAATTTATCAAAATGTTCAAAAGAAGTAAGATCTTCAAGATTATCTTTTCTTATCATCTTAATAACAGCAGAATCAACATTAGGAGTCGGATAAAAAGCCTTCCTATCAACATCAATAATTTTCTCTATATTAAAATAATAATTAAGAAGAACAGTTATCTGACCATATTCTTTTGTACCAACAGGAGCAGATAATCTTTCCGCCACCTCTTTTTGTATCATAATAACAATCTCATTAGCGGGTATAGTTTCCATAACAAATTTGCTAACAATTGGTGTGGTAATATAATATGGTAAATTAGCTATTATATAAATATTTTTATAATTATATTTCTTTAAATCTTCTTTAACATCACGATATAAAAAATCATCCCATATAATATCATAGTTATTAAATTCCAACAATTCTCTACTAAGAATTTTTTTTAACCTAGTATCAATTTCATATAAAAGTACAAAATCAGCCTTCTTAAGTAATTTTTTAGTTAAATTACCACTACCAGGTCCAATCTCAATAACCATATTATTTTCTTTATAATCAATAGCATTAGCAATATTATCAACTATATTATCATCTATTAAAAAATTTTGCCCTAAACTTTTTCTAAAATCAAAATTATAAATCATTAATATATAACAATAACAAAAATTTCAGTCAGTATTAAAAATACTGAAATTAATGTTAATCCCAATCCAATTTTACCAATATTACTTTTTTTATTAACTAGAGCAAAAATCAAAGAAATAATCGTAAAGAACATCGTAGTACTAACAAAACTTAATCCATATATAATTCTTTCATAAGCTTTAGTATACATACCAACCTCACTTATATCATAAAAAAACAATGAAAAAGACAAAATAAAAGATATAATACTAAAAACCAAAGTAACAACATTAAAAAGTTTTATATTATTTTTTTTACTTTTTACTTTATTTTCACGTTTTTTTAATATAACTCCACAATTTAAACAAACATAAGCATCTTCATCAACTTTATTACCACAATTTGAACAATACATAAAAATTCCTCCTACTAGATAATTTTACCACATAAAAAAAATAGAATCAATAACTATGATTCTATTTATGATAAGTTTCATTATTTAATATTTTACATGATCTATAAATCTGTTCTAACAATACAACCCTAAATAACTGATGTGGAAAAGTAAATTTAGAAAATGATAATTTATAATTACTTATTTCTTTTATACTTTTATCTAAACCATCAGAGCCCCCAACAATAAATATAATATTAGGATTAGTAATAAATATTTTATCTATTTTATTAGCAAGTTCTATAGAAGTAAGCATACTACCTTCAATCTCTAAAGTAATAACATAATCATTACTCTTAATATGTTGCTTAATTTTAATAGCTTCTTCTTTCATATTAGAGTCATTCACTTCAATAATATCTATTTTATAATACTTAGAAATCCTCTTTTCATAATCAGAAATAGCATCTCTTAAATATTTTTCTTTAACTTTTCCAACACAAATAATCTTAATCATAACTTAACAAGCTCCGTCTCTTTATTTTGTTTAGCAATAATAATATTATCAACATGAGTGTCACTATCATTAAGTCTTTCAATAAGTGTATTATAAGCAAGCTCCTCAGTATTATTATCTTCAGATAAGTGAGCAAGAATAATACATTTAGTATTATTTCCTATAAAAGAAGACAAATATTTAGCCGAATCATAATTAGATAAATGACCTTTATCAGATAATATTCTTTGTCTTAAGTTAAACGGATAACTACCATTATTAAGCATTTCAATATCATGATTAGACTCCATAACATAAACATTTCTATTACTTAAAATATCAAAATACTTTTTATTAATATATCCAGTATCAGTAATATAAACAATAGAGTCACCGCCACTTATGATTATATATCCTCTAGAATCAGGAGCATCATGAGAAGTCTTAATAGCAATAATATGCATATCTCCAATATCAAATTCATTTTTTAAAAATACATAATTATTTAAATAATCTAAACTCTTTAACATAACATCTGTAATATAAACAGGAATATTATATTTATTTTCAAACACCTTAAGTCCCTTAACATGGTCAACATGAGTATGAGTAATTAGTACTGCATTTATTTCTTCAGGCTCAACACCAATATCCTCTAATTTTTCCTTTACATATTTAGCACTATTACCAATATCAATAAGTATTTTTACCTTTTCAGATTCTATATAAGTAGTATTTCCTTTACTACCAGAAGACAAAACACAAATTTTCATCAATATAAATTTAGAGGATTAACAGGAGTTCCATTAGAGCTACCAACCATAACTCCAAAATGTAAATGCGTACCGCCATAAGGATTATAAGAACTAGGTGTAGGTACAACATATCCCGTATTTCCCATAGCTGCAATTTTTTGTCCTCTAGCAACCGTTTGACCAACACTAACATTAATCTCCCTTAAATGCATATAAATAGTATAATAACCTCCTGCATTATGATTAACTATAATATAATTACCTCTTCCACCATTACATCTAGTATAACCTGGTGAACAACCACCAATAGCTTTAACAACCACACCGTTATTAGCAGCATATATTGAAGAGCCATAACCAACATATATATCTAAGGCATCATGGAAAGAACCCCAACGATATTCAAAATAAGTAGTAATAGTATAAGGTTTGTCAGTTGGCCATGCCCAATAACTTAAATCAGCAACGTTAGGAGCATATTTTTGACCCTTAACAATAATCCTATTAATAGCAGGTTTAATTTCCGTAGAGCTAGTAACAGTACCAGAAACCAATTGACCATTAATATACTGACTCTTTCTAGTTACTTTATATAAACCATTTTCACCATCTCTAATAACTTCTTGATAACCAACATATTGACTAGAATCATATTGAATTTCTGTATCATAATCACGTTCCTCTTCTCCAACACTATGTACATCTACAACAACAGATACCATAGGATCGATTAGTCCAACATTTACTTTTTGATTTTCATAAAGTAAATTATTAGCACTTGTAAAACTTGGATTAGCAATCAAAAATTCCTGAACATTAAGCTTATGACTACTAGCAATTGATTCAATACTATCCTCTGCTTTAACTGTATAAGTTTCCTGTTCATCAAGTGTTCCATATAATAAATACTTACTAAGTTCATCACTATCAACAAATATTTTTTGATCAGTAGGAATTAAAGCTTCTTTATAAGTAATTTCATCATCAACATCAATATTCTCTATCATACTACCTGAATCTTTAACCTCTTCTTGTGTACCAGCTAAAAACTTCTCATATTGATCTTTATCAACAAAAGCCTTAATAGTATTTTCCAAAGCATCATCAAAAACTTCCTTAGATAATACATAAATATTAGTTGTCTTAGTTTCATTTTCTTCCGAATCTTCACTCTTTACTTTACTAACAATTTTAATTTCATAACCCTTAACAGTAAATTTCTTATTATCAATAATTTTATTATATATCTGTTCATCACTATTAACAGAAGTATCATAAGTAAAATTCCTTTTTATTTCAACTCCTTTAGGAGTATATACAGTATCAACATTGTACTTATTTTTTAATTCTTCTTCTTTAACATTTATATAATCCTCAAAACTTTTCTTAGAAACAATATTACCAATACTTCTACCATCTAAGTAAACAGTATAAACAGTTTGTGGTTCAATAGTAACATTTTTAAAAAATACCAATAAAAATATTCCTAAAGAAATAACAATCAGAGAAACAATAACACCAAATCCCCATTTATTATTATTTACCACTACTATCACTCTCCCTCTTTATAGATAAAAATGTTGATGTCTTCTTCTTAAATAACAAATCAATCGTTTTAGTAGGACCATTTCTGTGTTTAAGAATAATAAGTTGAATAGGATTAGGAACCTCGTCACCAACAGGAACTTCAACATCAGGGGCATGAAGTGCCGCAACAATATCAGCATCTTGCTCAATAGAACCAGATTCTCTCAAATCACTAAGAACTGGTTTTTTGTCTTCTCTTTTTTCAACACTTCTTGATAACTGTGATAAAGCAATAACAGGAACTTCAAGTTCAAGTGCCATAGTTTTAAGTGCCCTAGATATTTCAGAAACTTCTTGTTGTCTAGAGCCAGAATATCTAGAAGAAGAATCAATAAGCTGTAAATAGTCAATTATAACAAGACCTAAACCATCACCTTGCGTAGCTAGTCTTCTACATTTAGCCTTAATTTCAGCAGGAGTAACCCCTCCAGCATCATGAAAATAAATATTAGTATCAGCAAGTATACTAATTGCTTCATTAAATCTCTTCCAATCCTCATTTTCTAACTTACCAGTACTAAGTTTCTTATTGTCAATTTGTCCAAGAGAACTAATCATTCTCATAATAAGTTGTTCAGCAGGCATCTCTAATGAAAATATTGCAATATTTTTTTTAGTACTCTTAGCAGCAGCTAAAGCCAAATTAAGAGCAAAAGCCGTTTTACCAACAGCAGGTCTAGCAGCAATAATAATTAACTGTGTTGGATGTAATCCTTCAGTCAAAGAATCAAGTTCACCAAAACCAGTAGTCAAGCCATTAATTTTACCACCATTTTTAGATAAAAACTCTAAATCACTTTGAGCTTTACTAAGTACATCCTGTACTTTTCTAAATTCACTTGTCTTTCTAAATTTAGAAATATTAAGAATATCTTTCTCTGCTTCATCAATAGTATCAGCAGCATTAACTTCTGCATTAGTGGCCTTATTAACAATATCCGTAGCTACTTCAATCATTTTTCTTAAAGTATACTTTTCACTAACTAAATTAATATAATATTCAATATTAGCCCCAGTAGCAACAGAATTAACTACTTCATTCAGATATTCAACTCCACCTACTTCACCAATTTTGTTTATATTAATTAAATATGTTGTAACTGAAGTAATATCTACCGGAGTATCATTCAAATATAATGATTTAATAGCATCAAATATCTTACCATGACTATCCAAATAAAATATATCTTTATCAGCCTCTTCACATCCTCTTTGAAGAGATTCTCTAGACCAAAACATTGAGCCAAGTAAACACTTCTCAGCTTCAATATTTTTAGGTAATTCTTTATTCATAACTCACCTACTTCTTTATAAGTTCAACCCTAACCTTAGCAATAACCCCTTTATATAATTGAACATCTACATAAAACGCTCCAAGTGAAGATAAACTCTCATTCATCATAATCATCTTTTTATTAACGTCATAACCAAGTATACTTAGTTTTTCACAAATTTGTTTACTAGATATAGAGCCAAATACTTTCCCATCATTTCCTGCTTTAACATCAAAAGAAAGTTTTTCGGATTCAATTTTCTTTTTAATTTTATTTGCTTCTTTTATATTTTTCTCTTCATTCTTCTTATTATTCTCTATTTCTACTTCTAATCTATCACCACTAGATTTAGTATATTTAACAGCATATCCATTCTTAATTAAATAATTAGTAGCATATCCATCACTAACTTCTTTAATTTCATTCTTTTTACCTTGTTTTTTTAAATCTTTAATAAAAATAACCTTCATTTATATCCCACCTCTTACTTATCTATTATACAATATTTTTATAACAATGTCATTAAAAAAAAGAAAAAATATAGCCATTACTGACTACATTATTATTTACAAAATGGAACAAATCCCATGAATCTTGCTCTTTTAACTTCTTGAGCAACATGTCTTTGATGTTTAGCACAAGTACCTGTAAATCTTCTAGGTAAAATTTTACCATTATCATTAATATATTTAGATATAATTGCTACATCTTTATAATTAACAGGTTTTCCTGCACACATATGACATATTTTTTTTCTTTTTTTACGAAATTCAGCCATGTTTATCCTCCTTTTTTAGAATGGTAAATCATTGTCACTAATTTCAATTGAATCTCCAAATGCTTCAAATGGATCCTTATCAACAGATACAGTTTCCATATTATTCATATTAGAAGAAGAGCTTACACTATCTTCTCTAGGAGGTTCAGGTAAACTATTAAAATCATTACTACTAGTATTAGTACCTTTAGAATCTAAAAAACTAATATTATTAGCAAGAATCTCAGTAACATAAACTCTCTTACCATCTTTATCTTCATAATTTCTTGTTTGAATTCTTCCTTCTACTGCTATTTGATTACCTTTTTTTTGATATTTAACAAGATTTTCAGCTTGCTTATCCCAAACTACACAATTAATAAAATCAGCTTCTCTTTCACCATTTGCATTAGTAAAATTTCTATTTACTGCAATTGAAAACTGACAAACATTTCTACCAGTAGATGTAGCTCTAAGTTCAGGATCTTTAGTTAATCTTCCTATCAATAATGCTTTATTCATACTTATTCTCCTTATTTATCTAGGTTAATAACAAGATGTCTAACAACATTTTCATCAATTCTAGCTACTCTATCAAATTCTTTAACAGCAGCATCATCAGATGATTCTATGTTGTATAAAAAGTAATAACCTGATTTAAATTTCTTAATTTCATAAGCAAATTCTTTTTGACCTAATTCTTTAGATAAAGTAATCTTAGCTTTGTGATCAGTTAAAATCTTTTCTAATGATTTAACAGTACCTTTAACAGTAGCTTCGTCAACATCTGGTCTTACAATAAACATAATTTCATAATTTTTCATTATTACACCTCCTTTTGGACTAACGGCCTATTACTAGGCAAGGAGCTTTCGCTCACAAGTATTATAACAATTTTATCTTAATAAGTAAAGAACTTTTTACAAAAAATTAACTATTTACATAATATTATGACCTAATTTATAATTTTATCTCTTTCCACTATAAATTTCATACCAATCTTTTAATTTATTACCACCATCACTAGCCAATTTCTTTATAAAACTCCAACCAATCTTACAATTATCTTTTATATCACTAAATATATCTTTTGCTTTATTACAGCCTTCTTCATTATTAGAACAAATCTTAACAGATAAATCCAAATAACTACTAACTAATCTATCTTTAACATCAGTATATATCTTATTTCCGTTACTAGATATACTCTTCTTATATCCAGGAATATATTCTTCTATTTTACTATCTATCTTAAGAGCCAAAGCAATAACTTTTATTTTAGTATTATCACTAAGTTCACTAAAAGTATATCCCTTTATTTCTTTATCATAAAAAATAAAATCAACAATATCAATAAAATATTCTTTAGCTTTATCTTTAATACTAACCTTATTACTATTAATATCATTATAATTATTCTCAAAATACTGAATAACATCATTTTCATTTTTTATATCTACACTACTATCATTATTATCTTGTCTAGTTATAGTCTCATCTTCATCTTTATCATTAGACTTATTACTTACTTCATTATTGACAGTAGCTTTACTAGCAGATTTAATATTAGCATCATTATTAGGCTTAAGTTCATTAATAGTTTCTTTTCCTTTATTAATACTAACAATAAACAAAATTAATAACAAAATAAAAATAATAGAAGTAACAACCAAAATAATAATATTCTTCTTTTTATCCATAAAACCACCACCAAAATAATAGCACTTTTTAAAATAAAAAGCAATATAATTGACAAATATAAAAAAATAAAGTATTATAATAATCACTTAAAAAGGAAGTGACTTTACATATGAAAGAAACAAAGTATATAACTATAGGGACTCCAATAATATCAAATGATATATTTCGTAATATACTAAGACCATTAGATAATTTTAGTCTTAAACCAACCGGAGGTCTTTGGGCATCAAAATTCAATTTACCATATGGAAAAATATGTCCGTGGTTTGATTACCTACTAGATGCTAGAGGAATAGCAAGATCAATATCAGAATATAGAGATTTAACAAAAGCTACTATTTTCACCCTAAAAGAAAATGCTAATATTTTAACAATAAATACTTCTAATCAAATACTTGAACTATCAAAAAAATATCCATCATATTATCAATCATTAAACTATATTTATGAAATAACCGAAAGAAATACAATTTTTGATTATGAAGTGCTATCAAAAGCATATGATGGAATATATATAAACTATGAAAATATATATCGAGAAATAAAATCTGAAGTATTTGATTCTTGGAGTATTAACACCCTACTTTTATTTAATTTAAACTGTATAAAAGAATATCAATCTGTAAAAATTAATGTTAATTTCCATGAGCTTTATCCACTACCATATATAGATATGAAAAAAGATTTAAGTACTCCAAAATTAATATCAAATAGAAGTATAAATTACAATGAAATATATAACTATGTAGAGTCAATATTCAAAGAATTAACTAAGGATATTAAAGTACAATCATTTTCTAACTATGATGAATTTTTTGAAACAATAATATACTATGCCAATGAAGCTCTAAAAATAGCAACAATATCAAAAGAAAAAGAAATAAAATTAATACAAGAATCATTAAAAGAAAATAATCTAGAAATAGCAGAAAAAATAATTATAAGAAATATAGTACTAAATTATCTAAGCGAATATCTATATCAAGAACAAGATAAAATTATAACATTACCAAAAACTCCATCTAATAAAAGAAAAATGTATAAAATATAATTGTACTAAAATAATATTAATGTTATAATTAAAAACGGAGTGATAACATATGAAAGAAGTAATTTTAGATACAATTATAGATTCATTAAAATTAATACCATTCTTATTAGTAGCCTTTCTAATAATAGAATTATTAGAGCATAAATTAAATAATAAAACAAAAAACATTTTAACCAAATCAAAAAAAATAGGACCAATAATTGGTTCTCTACTAGGAGTAATACCACAATGTGGTTTCTCTGTAATGGCTACTAATCTATATATAACAAGAATAATAACACTAGGTACATTAATATCAATATATCTATCTACTAGTGATGAAATGTTAATAATAATGATATCCGAAAAAGTAGAAATATCATTAATACTAAAAATATTGTTAATAAAAATATTCTTCGGTATAGTATATGGTTTAATAATAGATAAAATAATAAACAAAAAGAAAAAAGATAAAGAAACAAATTATGAATTATGTGATGAAGAACATTGTGATTGCAATCATAGTATATTATTATCAGCAATAAAACACACCTTACATATAACACTATTTATATTTATCATAACACTAATAATAAATACTATATTCACCCTACTAGGAGACAATTATCTATCAAAAATATTATTAAATAACAGTATATTATCTCCATTCATAACTAGTCTAATAGGATTAATACCAAATTGTGCTGCTAGTGTAATATTAACAGAATTATATTTAAATAGCACCATATCATTAGGAGCCCTAATTGGAGGTCTCCTAACAAGTAGTGGTTCTTCTCTATTAGTATTAATTAAAAATAATAAAAACCAAAAAGAAAATCTATCAATTATCCTATTACTCTATGCATTAGGAGTTCTATCGGGAATAATAATAGAATTAATAAGTCTAATAAAGTAACATTAAGTTGTTACTTTTTTAAATTAAACTAAAAATGTAGTATCATCAATAAACTCATAATCCGTCTTATATTTAATATATCTAACCAATCTAAATAAACTATCGTCTTTTCCTTTAGCCTCTAACATAATATCAATATCTCTATCATATTTCTTAAGTATTTCTATAAAATTAATAAAATCATCACCATTAATATATTTATTATGACTTCTATAATCTCTCTTATTTTTAGGAGAAGAAAAATGCATCTTAACTCTCCTATTACCCCAACTATTAAAAATATCTACAAAAGAAAAATCACTTTTATTACATAAATGATGATGATAATCTAAAATAACAGGTATACTAGTAACTTTGGATATTTTTAGAACATCATTAACATTAAAAACTTTATCATCATTTTCAATAGCAATACATTTTCTTAAATATATAGGTAATTTATTAAAATTATTAATAAACCTGCTAATAGAATTTTCCTTACCAAAAGTACTACTACCAACATGAAGTATTAATATTTTATCATTTACATTTAGCATATTCAAAAGATTATAATGATATTTAAATATCTTAACAGAATTAGAAACAACATCACTCTTCACACTATTAAGCACACAAAACTGATCAGGATGAAAATCAACTCTCATTTTGCTATCACTAATTTTCTTACCTATAGTATCATAATAACTCTTGTATTTATTAGTATAGTCAAATTTAACATCATCTTTAGTAGCAAGAGGAATAATTTTTGAAGAAATTCTATAAAAATGAATATTATTCTTAATATTATAATCAATTATATTATTTAAAGATTTTAAGTTAGAAATAATAACTCTATCCAACTTATCAATATCTCCATCTTTTAAATATTCACTATAAGTATAAGGGCTAGAAATACTATCATTAATACAATTAGTAATACATGCATATCCAAGTCTAACCTTCATAAAATCACCATTATTAATATTAACAAAATAAAAATAATTAAACGAATAACTAAAACTATGTTATAATAATTGCATAGAAAGGAAGTAATAATATGTCTGCAGCTAAAGTAAAAGAATATTTAAAAAAATATAATATGGATAATAGAATAATAACCGTACCAACAACTAGTGCTACTGTAAAAGAAGCAGCAGAAGCTCTTGGTACTGAAGAAGCTAGAATTGCTAAAACATTATCATTTAAATTAAAAGATAAATATATCGTTGTTGTAACAAAAGGAGATGTTAAAATAGATAACGCTAAATATAGACATACCTTTGGAGAAAAGGCTCATATGGTAGCAGCAACAGAAGTAGAAGAAAAAATAGGCCATCCTGTAGGAGGAGTATGTCCCTTTGCATTAAATGATGGTGTAGAAGTATATCTAGATGAATCACTAAAGAATTTTGAAACAGTATTCCCTGCTTGTGGAGCTACTAATAATGCTATAGAAATATCGATTGAAGAATTAGAAAAAATAACTAACCGAGCAGCATGGGTAGATGTAACAAAAGAAAAAGAAGACTAATATCAAGTACAACACTTGATATTTTTTATTACTATTAAAAAAATATTACAACCTATATCTTAAATGATATAAAAATAACTAGCTTATATTAATTTAAACATTATGCACTATAAGCCTTACTATGTAAGTCTTATTAGTGTTATTTGGAGTCAAAAAGTCTCCAAATAAGTATCAACCATACCTATTATATTTGGGGTAAAAAATATAAGTTAAATTATTTTTATCAATTTTTCTAATACCTCCATTTATAAATATAAAAGTAGTATTACAAAAATCACATATAATTTCTAATATCTTTTTAAGCATTCATCAATGAAGCAATTCCAAAGGATATTAAAGCTCTTAATAAAGAGAGTTAATATACGAGAAGAAATTTACTTTTTTATCTTGTTAAATGACAACAGGAAATTGTAAAAAAGTCAGAATTATGTTACAATTTTTATGAGAGAAAAGTGATTTTATGTTAGATTATAAAGAAAATGATATTTTAACAACTGACCAATTAATTAAAATGGTTAACGAAAACATAAATTATAAAAATAATAAATATTTAAAATACTTAGTTACTAATCAAATCATTAGTGGAATAAGTTATAAAAATTTTAAAAAAATATGGTGCTATTATATAATGATATTGATGATTCAGAGATAGAGAATATGGATGATCCAGAAGAAGAGCAAGAAGTATATAGAGTAAAATCATCTATTAATTGTTTTTATGAAATATTAAGTAGTGGGAACTTAAAAAAATTTGATTCATTAGTAAATATTCTTATGGGTACTAATGATGATAAAAAAGACAAAATAAAACTAATGATTGATATTGCTCCAAAATTTAAAAATTATATATCATTGATAGATGATATTATTAAAAATGGTAAACTAAATTATAGAGAAAAATATGTCTTAATTGAATTATTGAAAAAGATGTAGGAAAACCGACATTTAAATTTACCAATTTCCTACATTTTATTTTACCATTTACATAACACACAAAAAAATCAACTATTACTAGTTGACTTAAATCTAACATCACATTGGTGCGACGATTTTATCTTATGGAGCGTATAGAGAAGAAGTCGAATAACTTTTCTCATACCAATAAGTTAGGTAGTAATAACTACTAACTAATAAAATTATATCACAACATTTACATTTTGAAACAAAAAATGTCCAATTTTACACTAAAATTATGAATTTCTTTAAGAATGTGTTATAATTGTATCAGGAGGTAGAAAATGGAAAACATTAATACAAACTTAGGTAAAAATTTTGATGTATCAAAATTATATATTGGTATTTACGAATCAAAAGATGGTGAAAGAATTGGACTATTCAAAAAAGATAGCATTCATTCAACTATAGATGAAGAACGTTCATATCAATTTTATAAAGATATATTGAGCGATTATTATGTGGCAATGAGTTTAGATTCTCAAGGAAATGACAGAAAAGCACAATATAGTGTTATGACTGGCGATCCTGAAGAAAAAGCAAATTGGAGGGGAATAGTAGGAACAGCTAATCTTCAAGATTTATTAGCAGTTCCACATACAAATGCTTCAATGGGAGAAATAGATAGAGGATTTGGTCTTATTGAATTATCAAGTGCTATTCCAAATTTAAAAGCAAGTTCATCTTTAGTTGAAATGGTTGAAGCATTAATTAGTTTTTATTCTAAAATAAATTTAAAAGATGAAGTTGTTAAACAATTAACTGAAAATTTAAAATCAGTTCCTACATATTTTGAGAACAAAAACGAAAAAATGCCAACATTCTTTAATGCTAGTGCTTTAGAACTTAATGAAATTGATATGTCAAATATACCTGAAGATTTTAATACTATAAAGCATCGTTAAAATTGAATTCAATAAGAAAAAGAAAAATCAAGTCGTGGCACGTTTCCGTTTGCGATAGAAAATGAAAGTGGCGATAGACTTTTAGGGTTTATTTTCATTACGAAGTTTTGAAAATAAATAATTGCAATTTATTGCAATTCAAAAAAAACATAATTATTGCTTGCACGATTAGTTCTTGCTTAATTATGTTTTAGGGTTTCAAAAGGGAATATTCCCTTTGCACACACCTATTGGCTCTGCCAATAGAGAAGTGTGTTTTATCTATTGGAAATAGATATTCATTGACGAGCAATGCTCGTCTTTTTAAATATCAATATCTTTGTCATCATAATCTTTATCATAACCATAGTTTTGTTCATAGATATAATCATTTATTTCTTCTTCTCTTGGTGTTCCATCGGCAATATCATGTAAATCTCTATCATTATAATAATCTAGACTATGATAAGCAGTTATTTCTTTAACTACATCATCTTTATCTTTTTCAGTTCCTATATGAAGTAATTTATTAAAAAACTTTTTTAAAGTTTGAAGCATTACATTTAAGAAGTTGTGGAGTTTTCTATTTTCATTTCTTAATTCTTCGTTTTTATGCTCTAACTTTCTAACTTCAACTTCTACATTATGTTTTTCTCGTTCCATTTCACGATAGTTTTTAGTATAGTCTTCTAGTTCTTTAAATAATGCTTGATTACTTGGCATATCCTTAATTACTCTTTTTGAGGTATTCATAAAATCTTTAAGAGTGTCATAAGTTTCTTTATCAATTTTAACTTCTTTACCAGTAATAGTTGGTTTAGAAGTTTTTAATTTTTCTTCTAGTATTTCATAATCTCTAGTCATGAGATAATTTTGCTTTTCCATACGAGTATCTAATTTTCTTGTAAGTTTTTTAAACTCTTTAATAGAGATATGTTCATTATCACTATTTTTGATACCTCTTTCTAGTTTAAAACCATTATCATTCATTCGTTTCCAATATTTATCTTGCAGTTCACTAATATACTCTCCAGACTTCATATAATGTTTTTTAGAAATAGTATATTTTTCTGTATTAGTCCTTTTATCAAACTTTTTTATTAAAGGAACAACCACACAATGCATATGAGGTGTTTTTTCGTCCATATGAACAACACTATGCAATACTTGTTCTTTGGTATAACCTAAATCTTCATAAACAAATTCCATACAAGTATCAGCCCATTTTTTAATATCTTTTTTACTCATACCTTTAAAGAAATCATTATCACTAGTAAACATTAATTCATCAGCAACAACACTATTTGAATCATCTAACATTTTATCAAATGATTTTCTTCGATCTTCTCTTGTTGTTTTTTGTTTTTCTTCATATTCCTTTTTATAATCTTTAACTAATTCATAATAACCTTTTGAATATCTTTCATTTAAAGGAACAATTTCTATATTATTTTTAGACCTAGACATATCTATATCAGGATTAGACTTATAAGACTTTTTATCTCTTTTGTTATGAGCACCAATTTCACCTAAATCTTTAAGTGTGTTTATTGACTCACTTCTAAATATGACATAACTCATTATCTTTTAAAACCTCTCTAACTTTTTCAAAATAACCTTTATAAACTTGTTTACCATTAGGTGCAATTACATTAGTTAAATCTATTGTTATTACTGCAAGTTTTAAGTTTTTATTTTTATCAAATTTATCTCTTTCTAGAGCTATAAGTCTTATTATCTTTTCTATCTCACAACTACTTGAAAATGTTATATCTCTTAAATCATCATCAGTATCTACTTCATAATAATTAAGTTTATAATCACTTCCTAGAGTGGTGCATAACTTATCAAAATATTTTCTAGCATTTTCTTTTGTTTTGGATTCCCAATTCATACGAAGTGGATAACCATAGTCATCTTCAAAAATATTAAAGTTATAAGGTGTTCCATACATAACATGATTATTTCTCATATCTGCTAAAAATGATTCTCTAAAATTACCACTAGTAATTTCTATATCTTTATCTACCTTTTCTATTTCGATAAAGTCGATATATTTAGCAAATAATTTTTGTTTCTTTTCTCTCGGTGTATTTAACCACTTGTTTAAGTTAATAAAGAATAATTCGGGTTTAACAAATTCATCTATTTGTTGTTTATCTTGTAATATAAGTAAATCATCAACTGTAAAACTTAAATTTTCATATTGTTTTTGCTCATGATATTTTTTTGTTAAGTCATTTTTATTAAATTCAATTTGCTTTATATCATTTTCAAAATCTTCAATTTTCAAAACACCTTTGATATAAGCATTTTTAATTCTATCTAATTGCTTATCTAAATCTTTTATTTCTTTTTCATAATCTATTTGTTTATTATCTAATTTAGATTTAATAAATGGTGTGTAATAATTATTAATTAATTCATCTTGCTTATTTAATTCAATTAAGAAACCCTTTAATCTTTCCTCAATATCTATTTCACTAAAATAGGTTTTACATTTCTCACACTTATAATAATAGTATTTAATACCATTCTTTTTGGTAGTAGCACTTCCACCTAGAAAGCAACCACATTTAGAGCATTTAAGTTTATTAGTAAATAGATAAGTTGCTGTTCTTTCATAATGTCTAGCATTTCTTTGCTTTTGATATTGGCAATCTTCCCATTTTTCTTTACTAACTAATGGCTCAACTACATTTTCATAATATGTAGGGTGTTTTGTACTTCTTCCATGCACATAATCACCTTTATAAATCTCATTTGTAATCATCCTACTTATTGTTGAGTCTAACCAATTTGTTTTTCCTAAAACTTGCTATTTATTATAAATATTGGCAATAGTTTGATAACTTTTACCCTCTAAATATAAATCATATAATCTAACTATTATGTCTTTTGTTAAAGGATCGGGTATCATTTTATTATCTATTCTTTGATAACCTAAAGGTAAAGGTCCAGGAATATGACCTGCCTTAATAGCACCTACAAGTCCAAATTTAGTTCTTTCTGAACATTTCTCAATTTCATTTTGTGAAACACTAGTCATTATTCTCATAACCATTCTACCATTTGAAGTAGTAGTATTAGATTCATCAGCCATACAATCAATATCACAATCATTGTCATTAACAAATTTCATAAGTTTTTCAATATCAAATACACTTCTTGTAAGTCTATCTAGTTTAAAAGCAACAATTACATTTATTTTCTTATCTTTAATGTCTTGTATCATTTCTTGATATGCTGGTCGTTTATCATCTTTAGCACTTATTCCCTCATCAGCATATACCTTATAAATTTCATAACCTTTAAATTTACAAAATTCTCTTAATTTTTCTTCTTGTTCTGGTAAACTAAAACCCTCTCGTTTTTGATCTAGTGTTGAAACTCTTTTATAAATACCTGCAATTTTCTTTTCTTCATTCATAAATCATCAACTCCAATTCTTTAAAAAAGAGGTGTCAAAAGTATTAAGTGCTTAATACTACTGACACCTCTTAAAATTTAATTTAGAATAATATTTACTTTTAAACTTGAATCTCATACTATTTAACCCTCCTTAAATAGACATAAGTCTTCTTGGCTGATTATTCTATCACAAAATTAAGAAATGTCAAATATTTGGCTTAAAAATGGCTTTTAATGTAGGTTTCAAAGTCTTTAAACTTTATTTTTTCATCATAACCATTAACAAATATATCATCACATTCATCAAACATTAAATAATCAATATTATTAACTTTAATAATATGTGGCATAACATAAGCAATATTTGTTTCCTTAATACTTTTGATATTTCCATTTATGAAAATAGGTTTAGCACAAGCAAACTTACAAATCATTTCAACCTTTCTTTTTAGTTCTAAACTTATCTCTAATTCTTTAGTTTCTATTGTTAACATATAATCACCCTCACTTTCTTAAATAACAAAAAAACTAACTATTTCTAGTTAGCATTTATTACTCTCGAAATCTAAAAGTTCGAGTTTCCTATCATATTGGAGCGGGTGTCGTAGGTATCTACAACTTTTTTTCAATATACGAATAGATACACAAATATCAATCATTTAATAAAATATACCATAAAACTATATGAATTTCAATAAATTCCTTTAAAAATCAACAAAAAAGTGATATAATAATAATAACAAATTGTTGGTGGTTAATATGCTAAAAAAAATAGAATATACAAAGAATAATTTACTTAATAAAAAAATTGAAAATATTTTTATGTGTCCTATATGCTATAATGATATTAAAATTCATAATAATTCTTTAATTTGTAAAAATGGTCATTGCTACGATATTTCAAAAAAAGGATATTTTACGTTATTAAAGAAAAATAAATTAAGAATTGATAATATTTATGATATAAATTTATTCAAAAACAGGATGGAATTTATAAAAAAAGGATATTATTATGAATTACACAAATTAATATCAAAGATAATTATAGAAAAAGATAATTCACAAATAATAGTTGATATGGGATGTGGCGATGGCACACATGATAATATAATTTTAAATTTAATAGATAATAATCAAACTTTTATTATAGGTGCAGATATATCTAAAGTTGGGATTGAATGTGCTACAGATTATGTTAATAATAACTTTGTTCCTTTAGTTGCGGATTTAAATTATATACCATTAAAAGATAAAAGTGTTGATATTATATTAAATATTCTATCACCATCTAACGAAAAAGAAATGAATAGAATATTAAAGCAAGACGGAATTATAATTAAAGTAACCCCCAAAAAAGAATATTTATGCGAATTAAGAGAACTTTTACATATTAAAGAATATGAAAATGAATCACAAATTGAAAAAAATATAGATAAAAATTACATTATATTAAAAAAATATACAATAAATGAAAAAAAAGCATTAAATGACCAAACAATGTTAAATTTGATCAATATGACACCTTTATCAAAAAATTATAGTTGTGATAAAAAAATTAGTAAAATTACAATTGCCTTAAATATTTATGTATTGAAAGTAAGGAAAAAATATGAATAATTATGATGAAATAAAAAAACTATATGATAATGATGTGAACCCTATTTTGGAGACATCAATAAAAAACATGTTTTACAATTAAAAATCAAGGGCGAACTTTAGTGAGTTCATCTAGACCCTTGATTTTTATTATAGATTATAATATTTATTCAAATAAAGCTTGCCTTTATTTGTTATCAATAATATTAATTAAATTTTCAACAATTTCTAAAATATCTTCTGTATATTCAATAATATTCGAATCAGGTTCTCCCATACCTGGACATAAATAATTATATAATTTATAATCATACCCATCATTATTTTTTTAAATATTCAATTACTGTATTTAACTTGTATAATAGTTCATCTTTATTTATCATTTTTCTTATATCCTTTCTTCTTGTTAATTTTTTTGCCTTTAATTCTTGTTGTGTTATAAAATTCTATCCATTCTTCAACTAATTCTATGTAATTTTCCAAAGATGTGATATCATTATTGTACAAAGTTTCCTTTTTAAGGAGAGAGTGCCAACTCTCAATTGGTGAATCATCTATTGGAGTTCCTTTTCTAGCCATAGAAATGGTAATACCGTTAGATTCACAAATTGCTTTGTATTCATAAGATGTATATTGGAAACCTTGATCACTGTGAATGATGAGTCCATGTACATCTTTTTCTTTTAATAAAGCTTCATTTAAAGTATCCATTACTAGTTTTAAATCATTTCTTTTTGAAATTACATAAGAAACTACATGCCTATCATATAAATCAATTATTATAGATAAATATGTCCTTGAACCTTTAAATATTAAATATGTTATATCTGTATCCCATACTTTATTTGGTGCATCAGTAGTAAAATTTCTATTTAATAAATTTGGTTTAACATTATCTTCAATTTTTTCATTTTTATTTTTCTTCTTTGACTTTCTTATATATTCCGCCATTAAATTATATTTTTTCATTATTCTTAATACCTTCTTTCCATTCATAACTACACCATATTTTTGGAGTAGGCCATCAGCAATCCTACGATATCCATATGTACCTTTAGAATCATCAAATATTTCTTTAATTATTAAATAATCATAATAATCAGGATCTTCCTTATTTCCATACTTATAATAAGTTTTAGGACTTATATTAAGTACCGCACACATGTTAGTAAGTTTATAATTTTTTCTATATAAATTTATAAATGTTACTTTCTCCCTCGTTGTGTCTTGTGGAAGGCCTGGTATTTTTTAATATTTCATATCTCTCTTTCCCATCTTCTTTTGTTAAATTTTTTTCTGATAATCGTCCACGTTTTTGATTTACAAGTGTTCCATTTTTTCTTAATTTGTATTTCCATTGTCTAATAGTATTATTAGATATACCATATTCCTTTTCCAAATATGAACTTGATATTCCCTCATTATATTTTTCAATTATTTTTTCTTTTTCTTCAAGAGAATACTTTTTGAATTTTTGCCCTTTTAAAGCCATAAAAATACACCTCCTTTCGGAAGTGTATTTTAACACATTTCTTTTTGAACTGTTTTTTTATTGATGTCTACTCTAAGGGGTGCATTTCATAATAGTGTTATTTATAATAATGAATTTATAAATTACGATGATGATTTTTCTTTTTGGACTTATTGGATAAAAAAAATAAACCCAAAAAAACTTTTGGAAATTGGCATTGGAAATGGAAGATTAATAAAACTGCTTTCGAATACTGTTTTGCAATATGATGGTTTAGATATTTCAAAAAATATAATTCACGACTTTCTTAAAAATAATAGTTGGTATAAAGGAAATTTGTTTAATCAGGATATGAAAAATATAAATCTTAATACTATATATGATTTAATTATATTGCCTTTTAATACTTTTTGTTATTTATATACATTAGATGATTTAAAACTTTTTTTTACAGGAATTAAAAAAATTAGCAATGATAATACGATAATTGTAATTGATATTATTAATCCAAAAATAAATGATATAGTTGATCATAAAAAATATAAATTATGTGGGTGCCTTACTATTAATAATAATATGTGTAAATTGTATGAAAAACATCATTATGATTATGCTACACAAGTAGTTAATTATTCGAAAAAGTATGTTTTACCTAATGGCATAATAAAAAAATTTAATTTGCCAGTAAGAATATTTTTTCATCAAGAGTTAATAAATTTATTTAATTTATTCGATTTTGAAATTATTAACATGTTAGGAGATTATAATAATGAAAATTATAATTTTGATAGTAGAAAACAAATTGTTTTTATAAAAAAAAGGAGTGATAAAAAATGAAATTATCAAATTATGCCCATTGGATTGAAATTATAGATGGAGAGTATGCACTATTTAATAGCATTTTAATGCAAATTGCTTTTGTTGATAAAAAGCAACTAGTGAAGATTAAAAATTTTGATGTAAATAATAAAGAGAAAGAACAATTAATTGAATTAGGAATATATGTCAATGATGATTCCATACTTGATGATGTATATAATGATTTAGCAAGTGCAATAAAAAATCAATCTAAAAAATTAAGTATAATGTATTTAAATATTTCTACATTTTGCAATTTGGCTTGTAAATATTGCTTTATAGAAAACAATCCAATAACTAATAATTGTTTTCAAAAAATGGATTTTACAACTGCAAAAATAGCGGTTGATAAATTTGTAAATGAAATTGACAAGAATAGTGTTGAAGAAGCACAAATTATAATTTATGGTGGAGAGCCATTAACAAATTTTGAACTATTAGAAAAAATAGTACAATATATAAGAAAAATAAAAAATGATTTAGCAGTAACTATAATAACAAATGGAACATTGCTTCGTAAAAAAGAAATTCTATTTTTAAAACAAAATAAAGTTGGAATTGGTATTTCATTAGATGGCCCAAAAAAGATAAATGATAAAAATCGAGTTTTCAGAAGTGGAACTGGTAGTGTTTATGATAGTGCTGTTGAGGGAATAAAACTTTTAAATAAATATGATTGTAATTATTGCGTTTCTGCCACCGTAACAAATGATGTCTTAGATAATCAAGAAGAAGTATTTAAATGGATTAAAGATTTAAAAATTAAAAATATATTTTGGAATTTATATCATTATTCCACTTATGTTAATGAAGAAGAATGGGAAAAATTTTATAAAAAGATGTCAAATTTTATTTTAAATATGTATTTAAAATTAGATGCAATTAATATAGATGAAGAAAGAGTAAAAGAACAGTTAAAATTATTTTTAGATAAAAAATTTAAATTTCATAATTGTGGCGCTGTTGGTTTAAATCAAATAACAGTACAACCAAATGGAGATGTTTGTATATGTCAGGGGGACTCAAGGTCATCTGATACAATAGTTGGTAATATAGTAACAGATAATATTGATACAATATTAAACAATCAAAAAAATAATAAATGGCTTGAAATGTATACGATTGATAAATCTGAATGTAAAAATTGTCCTGCAATCTCTGTTTGCGGTGGTGGATGTCCTTTACAGTCAGAAGCACTGTTTGGAGATAGAAAAGATTTAGATAGAGCTACGTGCATTTATTATAAAGAAAGTTTGAAATGGTTATTGTTACAATATTATTTGACATCAGAAGAAATAGAAAAAAATAACATTTCCGAAGAAACTATTTGTGTATAAATTTCTGGTTATAGTCAGATTTTTATATAAATTTTAAAGGAGGTGAAAGAAATGAAATTTCCAAATTATAAAAAGATAGCAGAAAAATTAAAGAAAAAAGATGCAGTTATGGCAAATCAATGCACTTGCAGTAATTGTAATTGTAGATCTGCAAATAATATGGTCAATTTATCTAAATTATATAAAGAAAAATTATCTAATGCTTAATATATGAATTCAGATATTGATTGATTAAAAAGATGATTAGATTTCTATATCATAATCATCTTTTTCTTTGATTGAATCGTGTTTTTTGCTGAATTTATATGTTTCATTTAATTCTTTAATTGTGTCGTCTTCAATAACACCGTGTTCGTATAAATCTCTTGAAAAATCACGATATTTATCCCTATCTTTTTTATTAAATAATCTATTTTTTATAAACTTAATAAGTCTTATAAATTTATTTTTAAAATAATGAAGTTCTTCAAATAAAGAATTGTTTTCTTCTTTAAGTTCATTAATTTCATTGTCTTTTTTTATATTTTTTTCAATAAGACTTTTAACTCTTAATTCTAATGCTTCATTATTTTCGGTAAGTATTTTTATTTTCTTGTTGTTCTTTTTAATATTTGAATCAACATTGGTAAGAGTTGTTGATAATTTTTGAATATTTTTATATTCTTTATTTGTATTTTCTACTTGGCTGATAAAACTATTGATTTTATCTTTACATTCTTGAGTTATAACATATTTATCTTTTCTACCAAATGCTAATTTTAAATTATTAACAATATCTTTTGCTTCTTTTGTACCATTATCTAGTAGAGCAGATTGTTGTTTGGCTTTATTTAGACTTTCTTGATTTTTTTCAAGTTGTTCTTTCATTTCTAAATAATTATCCATTTCAGTGATATGATAATCGTAATTTCTACCTTTTTTCTTACCTTTTAAAGTGTTAGTTAGGTTATACTCTTTATTAAAAGATTCAATACATAAGGTACGCATTTTATCTTGTAATTTTCTTAAACTTTCTTTTGTAAATACATCTGATTTACCAACTTGTTTTTTCATACCATTTTTATTATTAAATTTTATAGGGACACCTACGATATGCAAGTGTGGGCTTGTTTCATCATAATGAATAATAGCACTTGCTATCTTAAAAGTAGGTAATATAATTTCTAAATCTTCAACTTGCTTTTTATAAACATTTGTCATTTTTCTTTTAAACTTATCATCTTTTGTATCCCAATACTTTTTATCCCCAAGTTCAATTATTATTTCACAGGCTAAATCATTTTTCTCATTATTACTTATATGAGTAAAATAATCTTTGATTTTTCTATCATCTCTTATTTGCTTTAGGTTATATTCTTCTTTTGCTTCATCAAATTCTTCTTTATATAATTTTTTTACATCATCAACTAATGATGAACTACCTTTAATAATTTCAATATCATTTTGATTGTTATCATACTTTCTATAATTATGTTTATCTACTTTCGTTAAACCTGCTGAATTTTGTATAGCATTATTTGATAGAGAAGTAGAACCACTTTTATTAGATTTAGCACTACTTCTTGATGTGTTTCTTTTATTTTTATCACTACCTAAATGAAAAGAATATGCTAGTTCTATAATAATCACGCTCCTTTATTAAAATATAATTTGGCTTGATTTAGTGTTTCAAAAAATTCTTGACCCATCATAGTTCCCATATTATCAATATAGGTACAAACAATATAATGTAGTTCACAGTTTTCGGCATACACTAAATATAAGTCTTTTTTCTTATCTAATAATTTACACTTTCCATATTTTAAGTTATAAAATTCTTTCTTCATAAATAATCAATTCCTTTGTTTTTTTAGAGATATATTTTGGCTTTGACAAAATATTTAACCCCCTAGGTATTTTGTCATACTAACAAAATAACCTCGTGGGCTAGGGATTCCCTAGAACCCTTTTATGACTTATTCCATAATGTTTTAAAACTTCGTAATAAAACAAAATTACATAAGTCTTATAAAATGCTATCGCCACTTTCATTGCTAAGCAACAAAACGTGCCACGCATTTTATTCTTCTTCATACAACAATTCTTTCTTTACAGGTTTTACTCCAATTTCAATAGGAACAGGTTCTTTCGTATAAATAACACAATCATTAGTTTCATCAGGTATATAATCAAAAGCAGTGTTTATATCTTGCATTTGAAACTCATCTTCACCACGAATATAAATAATTCCATATTTGTATTCTTTCATTTTTATATCAGGATCTATTTTTGCATAATCTTCCATAGGGAATACTCTGACTATTGCTCTGTCATCATGGATAAAGTTAAAATAGAATATTCTATCTTCTACATAATAAGTTGCTTCTTCAAAACCAACATCATAATATTGTCTTAATCTCATTATATGTTTACCAATTTCTTTTTCAGGTAAGTAATTACTAAACCTTATTTGACCTACAATATTACCAAAAATAACAGGTGTCTTAACATCAATATAACCAGCATCAAATAATTCATTACAAGGCTTACATATTGATTCTCTAAAATTGATATTATCTACATAAATATAATTATTAAGAATACCTAATTTAATATCATCAACATATTTCATAATAAGTTCTGATTTTTCTTCTCTTGTATAATCTTTCCAAGTTTTAGTTCTTTCTTTATATTCCTTTTCTAATTTAACTTTATTTATATAATCAATATCTCTTTTTAGTAAAATATCTTGTGGGGTAAAATTAAGAATTTCACAAGAGGTTGCTTCATCAAGTTCATTTTGTAATTTTTCAAGAGCAGATTCAACTAACTTTCTTTCATCGTTATATTCTTCTAAACTAAATACACCATTAATATAGGCTCTTTTAATTCTTTCTAATTTGTCATTTTGTTTATTGATATCTTTCTTTAATTCTTCTTGTGGTTCATCAAATTTTTGCTTAATCATTGGTAAGAAGAACTGATTTACTACTGAATCGTATTCTACAAGTTCATTTACAAAATCATTAAAATATTCCTCAACTAAACTTTCCTTAAAGTTTATCTTACAATCATGGCAGTAATAGTAATAATAAATATTGCCATTTTTCTTTTGAGTTGCTTTACCACCTAAAATTCTATTACATTTAGGACACCTTAATTTTTGTAAGAATAGATATGTTAAAGTTCTTTGATAACTTTTAGAATTCTTTTTCTTTTGAACTTGGCATTCTTCCCACATTTCTTTACTAACAATAGGTTCAACAACATTTTCATAATAAGTAGGATGTTTCGTCCTTTTACCATGAACAAAATCACCTTTGTATATTTCATTTTCTAAAATTGCAACAATAGAAGAATCTCTCCAATTTGTTTTACCCAATACTTGTTCTTTATTAAATAGTGTACTTATCTTTTGATATGACATTCCTTTATGATAAAGTTCAAATATTCTTATGACAACATCTTTTGTTAAATGGTCTATAACTAATTTTTTATTTTCATGTTTATAACCGAGTGGTGCTTGATGTGGTATGTGTCCTTGTTTAATAGCACCAGCTAAACCAACCTTAGTTCTTTCACTTGTTCTTTCTATTTCTTGTTGTGATACACTCATTAATATTCTTGAAACCATTTTGCCATTAGCATTAGTAGTATTAATATCATCATTAACACAATCAAGATAAGCGTCGTTTTCTTCTAGAAATCTCATAAGTTCTTCCCAGTCAAAAATACTTCTTGTTATTCTATCTTGTTTTAAAGCAATTATAGTGTTTATTTTCTTTGATTTAATATCTTCTTTAAGTCTTTCAAATTCAGGCCTATAATTGCCTGTTTTAGCACTTATACCAGCATCAGTATAATAGTCTTTAATAACAAAGCCCTTGAATTTACAATATGCCTCTAATCTTTCTTTTTGTTCTGGCAAACTAAAACCTTCCCGTGCTTGATCTTCAGTTGATACTCTCATATATAGACCACAAACTTTTTTTACATCATCCAATTATCATCATCTCCTTTACTAAAAAAGAGCGAAGCAGTACAACTAGGCTTATTTCTACTACTTCACCCATAAATAAATCAGATATAAGTTTTTCTAATCTAATTATAAACTATTTAGGGCAAAATTACTAGTTGATACGCTTTAAATAATCTTCTAATTCATTGATTTTAATTTTATTACCGAAGTTTTTGATATAAACATCATTAGAATAATTAAAAACAAGAAACATTGTATTATTGATAATTACTTTGTGAGGTTCGACATAAGCCAAATTAGATTTATCAATTTTTCTAATACTTCCATTTATAAATGTAGGAGTAGTATTACAAAAATCACAAATAAATTCTAACTTCTTTTTAAGTGATTCATCAATAGGTATTTCTTGTTTGATAATATTAATCATAAACACCATCCTTTCCTTAGGATGATTTTTTTGTAAAACACAAAAAAATCAATCTTTCGATTGATTCTATATATCAAGTTCAAACCAAATAGTTCGAACAGATTCGTCAATGGAGCAGGTGATGAGAATCGAACTCACGCAGTCAGCTTGGAAGGCTGAGGTTCTACCATTAAACTACACCTGCATCAGTAGGCAATAATAATGATACTATAAAATTGCCTATCTGTCAATTATTTTATGCAAATTTCTTAAAAAAATTACATTTTTTACACAAAAACAGCAAAAATAATTAATTTTTAATCGAATTAGGATTAATTAAACTAAGACTTACCCTATTCTTTTTTAATGAAATATCATCAACATAGCAAGTAACAATATCTCCAACTGATACAACTTCACTAGGATGTTTAATGTACTTATCTGTCATTTTAGATATATGTACTAGTCCATCATCATGTAAGCCAATATCAATAAATGCTCCAAAATCCACAACATTTCTAACAGTACCAGATAATTCCATACCTACTTTTAAATCTTCTATTTTAAGAATGTCACTTTTTAATAGAGGTTTGTCAAAGTCATCTCTAAAATCTCTATTAGGTTTAGAAAAACATTTAATAATATCTTCTAAAGTATAAATATCAGTGCCTAGTTTTTCACTAACTTCTTTAATATTAATTGCACTAAGTACATCATTAAGTTTCTTACTACCAAGATCATTAATACCAAAGCCATACATATCAAGAAGTTTACTAGCAGTACCATAACTTTCTGGATGAATAGAAGTAACATCCATTGGATTAGTACCATCAATAATTCTCATAAAACCTATAGATTGTTCATATGCCTTAGGAGTTAGTACCTTCTTTTTCATAAGTTCATCTCTAGATAAAACTTTTCCATTTTCTTCTCTATATTCAATAATCTTATCAATATTACTTTTAGTAAGACCAGAAATATATTTAAGTATAGACCTACTAGCAGTATTAACATTAACACCAACATTATTAACACATTTAGATACAACAAAGTCAAGAGATTCATCTAACTTCTTTTCATTAACATCATGTTGATATTGACCAACACCAATACTCTTGCTATCAATTTTAACAAGTTCAGATAAAGGATCTTGTAATCTTCTAGCAATACTAATAGCACTTCTTTTTTCAACTGTTAAATCAGGAAATTCTTTAATAGCTAAGTCACTAGCAGAATAAACACTAGCACCAGCCTCACTAACAATAATATATTTAATTTCTTTATCTCTGTATTCACTAATAGTCTCAGCTACTAATTTCTCACTTTCTCTAGAAGCCGTACCATTTCCAATAGCTACAATATCAATATTATACTTTTTAAATAAATCTTTTAAAGTTTTCTTTGATTCTTCCCATTTATTATGCGGTTCATGTGGATAAATTACCGAAATATTAAGAACACTAGAAGTAGGACTAACAACGGCAAGCTTGCATCCTGTTCTAAATGCCGGATCAAAACCAAGTACAGTAACATCTTTCATTGGTGGAGTAAGAATTAAATTCTCTAAATTTTCTCCAAACACCTCAATAGCGGCCTCTTCACTAACTTCTTTAAGTTCACTTCTAACTTCTCTCTCAATACTAGGAATAATTAATCTCTTATAACTATCTCTAATCGCAGTCTTAACAATATCACTAGCCATAACTTTATCATTTTTAATAATTTTATTTTCTAAATATGAAATAATATAATCATCATCAACTACTACATTAACACTAAGTATCCCCTCTTTTTCACCTCTATTAATAGCAAGTACTCTATGCGGTTTAATAAATTTAACTCTCTCTTCATAATCATAATACATTTCATAAATACCATTTTCATCAGTACTATTCTTTTTAAGTTTAGTTTTAATAATACCATGATTCATCATATTATTTCTAATCCATTTACGATAACTAGCATTATCACTAATCCATTCCGCTATAATATAACTAGCTCCAGTGATTGCTTCATCAACACTTTTAACATTATCATTAAGATAAAACTCTGCTATCTTTTTAACATCAATATCTTTAAAAGACATAATAATTTTAGCTAGAGGTTCCAATCCATTCTTAATAGCCTCTGTAGCCTTAGTCTTTTTCTTTTCTTTATATGGTCTATAAATATCTTCTACTTCTACTAATTTTTCACACTTTAAAATATTATCTCTAATTTCATCAGTTAGTAAACCTTTCTCATCAATTAATCTAATAACATCTTCTTTTCTTTTTAATAAATTTTCTTGATATTCATATACCTCATTAATACTTCTAATCTGTTCTTCATCTAAAGCACCAGTAACTTCTTTTCTATATCTAGCAATAAAAGGTATTGTAGCTCCTTCTCCTAATAACTTCAAAGTAGCAATTACACTATCTTTTTTTATACCCAAATCATTAACTATTCCATTTATAATAACATCATTCATTATTTATATCTCCTATCTATCTTAATTTTTATCATTTTTCTCTTTACAACTATTATATATATCATCAACTAACTCTCTATCATTAAAATCCATCAAAATCACCTTCTATTATCCTTGTCACTAACATATCCGATAACCTTATCACCATATTTATCTCTTATTTCATCTATAACACTCTGAAGTTTATCATTATCTAACATATTCTCATTATTATTAAAATTATCAAAGATAGATAACTGTTTCTTTCTCACTGTAGAAAAGCCACTAATAAATACACAAACACTTCTAATGCCATCATCATGATTCCATAAATTATCAAATATTCTGCAAGCATTATCATATATTTCTTCATCAGTTGCGATACTAAAATCTAATTTTACTTGTTTACTAACTTTATCAAAATAGTTATATTTAAGCCAAATGCCAATAGTATCAGCATACATTTTATTGTATCTTAATTTTTTACCAATATCACAAGACAAATTATGAATAACATCATGTATCATACTAATATCATGATAGTTATAAGGAAGTACTGTCGAAGAAGAAATACTTTTCGCAGCTTCTCTTTCATAATAAACAGGACTATTATCAATACCATTAGCATAGTCATGCATCATCTTACCCATAGACTTAAATTTTCTAGTCAACATATCAACATCATAATTAGCCAGTTCCTCAATTGTGTTAATTCCCATCTCATGAAGTTTCTTACTACTAGCTTTACCAATCATAAATAAATCGTCAACTTTAAGAGGAAACATCTTTTCTTCTACTTCATTGCTAAACAAAGTATGTACCTTATTAGGTTTCTCAAAATCAGAAGCCATCTTAGCAAGTAATTTATTATTACCAACACCAACGTTAACAGTAAAACCAAACATTCTATAAATATCATCTTTAATTTTATAAGCAATTTTAACAGGATCCCCAAAAAGTTCCATACTGCCAGTATAATCTAGAAAGCATTCATCAATACTATATCTTTCAATAATATCAGTATATTGACATAAATAATTATACATCTTATCCGAAAAATACTTATATAACTTATAATTAGGTTTATATATTTCTAAATAAGGACATTTTCTTCTAGCAGAATAGATAGCCTCCGCGGTAACTACCCCCTTCTTTTTACAAGGATTACTTTTAGCAAGAACAATACCTCTTCTCTGTGACTCATCACCTGCTATAATAGCATATCTATTTCTAATATCATATTTATATCCTTTTTTAAGCATATATACAGCAGTCCAACTAAGAAAAGCATTATTTACATCAATATGTAAAATAATCCTATCCATATTACACCTCTATATAATAATCAGTTTTATATACTTTACCATCTATACGATAGTAGATAGTATATTTACCTTTTAATCCATTTAAATTAACATACTTAGTATCTTTAACTTCATATATTCTCTTATCAAATAACTTATCAAGTATTAAGTAAACCTCTTTACCAGTATTATTATATATACTAATTCTATTAACATCCATCTTAATATTAATATCTTTACCATCATATTTATCATACTTAATAATAGAAATATCTTTATCATATTTATTCGTAGTAGTTAGTTTACCATATCTAACTCCTTTTACAATTTTATATTCACTAATACCATCATAAAAAGAATAAATATTACTCTTCTCAGAAGATTCTACTTCACTAAACTTCTTATCCTTAACACTATAAAATTTATCTTCCTTACCAACAATAACATTACCATTTATAACATTAATATAACTATAATTATCATTCTTACCTAAATTACTAATAGTACCAGTCTGACTATCTATCATAACAATATTCTTAGATAAAGCATAAATATTACCATCATCATAAATACTATTACCATAATAATCATCACTAAGTAAATATTCACCATATACTTTACCTAAAAGATTCATTCTATATATACCAGTACTATGATTATCTTCAGTATAACTATCATTACCAATAATAATATTATCTTTATATACAGTAATATCACCATAATATTTTTTATTTAAATACCATCTAACGTTACCATTACTATCACTAGCATAAGGATAATTACCATTGTAAAAAGAATAATTACCATCACATAAAACTTCACCAAAGTCATCAGGTAACTTATCAGTCTTAATATTAATAACTTTCTCTTTATTTTCACTTCGTAATACAATAGTATTATCATAATCAGCATATAATCCATATATAGGTATAATATGATGTTTATTCTTACCAAAAGTATAGTTAATATCTCCATTAACAGATATACTAACTTCACTATAATCACTAGTTTCAAACATAGCAATACCAGTAAGTGGGCTATTACCATAAGGATTAATAATAACATTAGGATTATCTAAACTATAACCATATCCATTAAAATATACTTCTTTATTACTTTGAACACTAAGTATATCTTTCTCCTTTTTTATACTAGTATTACCAGTAACTATATTACTTCCCACTATTGTAATAATTAAAATAAATATTAAAAATCCACCAATAAATATATAACTTCTTTTCATACTATCACATAATATATTATACTAAAAAATAGCCTAAAAATAAAGGCTTTTATAATTATTTTAGTAAGTTCACACTTCGTTGTTCACTTCTTTTTGAAGCCATTAAAGTCTTCAAAAAATAATTTTGAGCTTATAATCTCAAAATTAATAATTTATATTTTAAAAATAATTAACCATACTAATAATATAATAAAGTATAGGAGGAACTATGAATCTAAAAAAAATAAAGATATTAGCGGTCATAGGAATATTTATTTTATCATTCCTATCGCACTTTGCTTATGAAATATTTCCTAATATAATATTTTCATTCATCTTCCCAGTAAACGAAAGTATCTGGGAACATATGAAAATATTATTTACATCAACACTACTATATGGAATAATAGACTATCTCTTACTAAAAAAATATAACATAAAACATAACAACTTTCCTTTTCAATTATATTTTACTTCACTAATAGGAATACCTATATACTTAGTAATATACTTACCATTATATAATTTACTAGGAGAATCTCCATTTATATCAATATCATTATTATTAATAGTATACATAATAACTCAAATAGTAAGTTATAACATACTAAAAGAAAAAGAATTAAAAATACTAAACTTAATAACTATCCCAGTAATATTATTATCATACTTAGGATTTATATATTTAACATATAATCCACCACATACTTATATCTTCTACGACATTACTGAAGATAAATATAGTATCAATGATTATATAAAACTAGAATAAAATATAGGTCAAAACACCTATATTTTTATTTATCAACAACACCTGTGGATAAAAAAAGAAAACACTATATTTTCAAGTATTTTCTTACTGCTTGATAACTTCCTATCATACCAACAATAATACCAATAAGAAGTAATATACCAGATACATTATAAATAAATGGCATAGGAGCAACTAAAGTAGCAAGTGAAGAATTGAATAACTTACCACCAAAGAAATCATATAAAGTAGTATAACCAAATATTGTAATAATAATTGGAATAACAGCACCAATTATACCAATAAATAATCCCTCAATAATAAATGGAATTTTAATAGATATATTTGAAGCACCTACTAATCTCATAATTTCAATTTCTCTTTTTCTAGAATATATAGCAAGTTTAATAGTATTAGCAATTAAAAATGCTGTAACAAGTACTAAAGAAGCAACTGCTACTATACATACTTTCTTAACTACATTAAATACTACTATTAATTGATGAACAATATCTTCACCATAATTAATATTATTAATTTTATCTTTAGTAAAAGATAAATTCTTAACTTCATTAATAGTATCATCAATTTTCTCTATTTCTTTAACTTTAAACATATAACTATCAAGAAGTGGATTAGTTTCTTCAGTCCATCTATCAACAGTTGAAGCAAATATTTCATTGCCATTTTTTAATTCATTTGCAGACTCTGTCTTACTTTTAAACATAATAGAACTATCCTCTATATTAGTAATAGATTTAAGTTCATTTAATATTTTAGTTTCATCTTCTTTAGTAGTATCTCCCTTTAAGAACATAACTACAGTAACATCTTTTCTAATAGAATCTGAAAAGTTTTGTACATTCATAGATAAAACTAAAGATACTGCTACTACTATTAAGGTAATAGTAATACAAGAAATAGAAGCAAGTGATAACGAAAAGTTTCTAAATACTCCATGAGCAGCATCTCTAAAATATCTTTTCAAACTCCTAAGCCCTCTCATTGTAATAGCCTCCATTCTCAATATCACGAGCAAGTCTTCCATGATCAAGAATAACAACTCTCTTCTTCATTCTATCAACAATATCTCTGTCATGCGTAGCCATTATAATAGTAGTACCCATAGCATTAATTTGTTCTAAGACTTTCATAATTTCCATTGAAGTATCAGGATCCAAGTTACCAGTAGGTTCATCACAAATAAGAAGTTTAGGTTTATTAACAATAGCCCTAGCTATAACAACCCTTTGTTGTTCACCACCAGATAATTGATCAGGATATTGTCTAACTTTATTTTTAAGTCCTACCAAATCAAGTACCTCAAGAACTCTTTTTCTAATTTCTTTTTTGTCATAACCAAGCACTTCCATTGCAAAAGCAACATTTTCATATACAGTAAGTTTAGGAAGTAATTTAAAGTCTTGGAATACAACACCTAGTTTTCTTCTTAAAACGTATACCTTTCTATTTTTTAACTTTGCAACATTAATACCCCCAATAATAATAGAACCTTTATCCGGTTTTTCTTCTCTATATAACATCTTAATAAGAGTTGATTTACCGCTACCAGAAGCACCTATAACAAATACAAATTCACCCTTTTTAATACTTAAATTAAAATCATATAAAGCAACAGTACCTGTTTTATAAGTCTTCTGAACATCACTTACTCTAATTAACTCCATAAAACATACCTCCACATCATAAACAATTATAACATTAATTAACTAATTTTAAAATACTAAAAATAAATTTTACATAATTTCCCATACTATATCTTATTAGCAACAGAATAACTATCAGTAATTAGAAAGAAAGCATCCTTATCAATTTCTCTAATAACATCTCTCATTTTAATATACTCAGTAGTAGAAACAACACATAAAAGCATTTTCTTTCCTTTATCAGAATAACCACCTTTAGCATTAACTATAGTAACAGTATGATTTAAATCATTAATAATATATTCTCTTACAGCTTTATACTTGCTAGTAACAATATAAAAAGCCTTATTACTAGATATACCAAGCATAATCTTATCTCCAATATAAGCCGTAATATATAAACCAATTGCAGCATATATACAATTATCTATCCCAAATACAAATGAACTTAAAATAATTATAACAATATTAGTAAATAAACTAGCCTTACCTACTGATATTTTAAATTTACTATTTAATAAATCATAAACAACATAAAAGCCACCTAAACTATAACCAGACTTCTTAATCATACCAAAACTAATACCAGATAGAACACTACCAATAAGAATAAGTAAAAATAAAGAAGTATTTTCAAAAGAAACATAATTATTAATTATACTAGTAGCCTTTATAAATATTGGAAATAAAATAGTACCTAAAATATTCTTTACACCATATTCAACTCCAAACACCATAAAACCAATAACAAGTAATATTGAAGAAAATACTAGTACAATTAATGATAAATCAATATGTGTATATCTATTAATCAAAATAGATAACCCTGTACATCCTGTTGTAACAACATTATTAGGATTATAAAATACACTAACAGATATACCTGCAATTAAACATCCCATAATAAACATAAAGAAATTTTTACAAATATTTTTATTTCTAATTCTTTTTTTAATATTATCTATCATCATGAAAAATCACCTTTTTCACTTACTTCATAAGAATCACATACTAAGAAAAACATCTTATTATCTATTTCTTTTAAACCATCTTTAACAATAAAATAACTCTTTGATGGAACTACTGCTAGAAGAAGTGATTCATCATTCTTAGAATAACCTCCTTCAGCCTCCATTAATGTAACTCCAACACCATCAATTGATAAAAGAAATTCTTTAACAATATTTGTTTTCTTTTTATCAGTAACAATATAAAAAGCTTTACATTTAGAAATACCAAGAAGTACTTTATCAGTAAATACTGATATTAAGTAAGATACTAAAATAGCATATAAAACAATATCCCATGAGAAGACAATCTTACCAATTATAACAATAATACCATTAACTATAAGACTAGCATTACCCATAGATAACTTAAACCACTTGCAGACTATCTCAATAATAACATCAGTTCCACCAGTAGAAAAATTACTCTTATAAATAAGTCCATATCCAATACCGGCCATTACTCCACCAAGTATAGCAATAACAACCATTTCCGTATTACCTAAATCAATATATTTAGTAATCATACTAGTAAGTGAAACAAATATTGGATAAGAAAGAGCTCCTACTAACTGATTTTTCATATTATCAAAGCCTAAAACAAAATAAGCAACAATCATTAAAACAATATTAGTACATAATATAAATACTGAAGGATTAACACCAAACTCACTTAATACAATTGATATACCACTTACTCCGAAACAAACAATATCATATCTAAGAAAAAACAAATTAAAAGAAAAAGCCACTATCAAACATCCTAAAAGAAGCATTAAATATCTTTTACCAATATTCTTTTTCTTAACAGCATCAACAATATTATCAATCTTCTTCTTTCTAAAATAATCAAATATACCCATATTTACTCCTCTTTATTTTTTAAATTATAATCTAACATATCAGTAATATTTCCATCTAAAATACCATCAACATCACTAGACTCATACCCACTATCATTATCTTTAATTAACCTATAAGGTTGCATAACATAACTTCTTTTAGCACTGCCAAAACCATTACTTACTTGCACTCCTCTAATATCACTTACTTCACTCTTTTTCTCTTCTAAAAGAATAGTATAAAGTTTACTCTTAAGTACTTCCATAGCCTTTTCTTTATTTCTAATTTGACTTCTTTCATTTTGACAAGTAACCACAATACCAGTAGGAATATGTGTAATTCTAACAGCACTATCCGTAGTATTAACTCCTTGTCCTCCTGGACCACTACTTCTATATATATCTACTCTAATATCACTATCATTAACATTAACTTCAATATCATTATCAATTTCTGGTATAACATCAACCGCAGCAAATGAAGTATGTCTTCTCTTATTGGCATCAAAAGGACTAATTCTAACAAGTCTATGTACCCCTTTTTCTCCCTTTAAATAGCCATAAGCAAAGGTACCATCAACTTGAAACATAATAGATTTAATACCCGCCTCTTCACCATCTTGCCTATCAAGTAAAGTAATACTATATCCATTCTTTTCAGCATACCTACTATACATTCTATATAACATTTGAGCCCAATCACAAGATTCAGTACCACCTGCTCCAGCATGTATTTCCATAATCGCAGCATTCTTATCATATTTACCATTTAAATAAGTTTCAATCTCTAACTTGTAAGTCTTAGCCTTAAGTTCATTAATTTCTTCTTCAAGTAAAAGTCTAACATCATCATCACTATCATCAATCATTTCTAAAGCACTATTAACACTATTAGATAATACATTAACATTAGTAATAATATTTTTAATATACTTAAGTTCTCCAACTAGTTTATCAGCAGTCTCTCTATTATCCCAAAAACTAGGTTGTAACATAAGTTCATTAATTTCTTTTTCTCTTTTAATCTTATTATCTAAGTCAAAGAGACCTCCTAAGTTCTTTTATTTTATCATCAAGTAATTTATATTCTCTCTTCAAATCAAATATTTCCATATAATCACCTACTACAAGTATACATTATTTAACAAAAAAAAGAAAGAGATATAAGTAAAATTATTGACACTTTTAAAAGTAAATGATAATATAAAATTAAAGTATAAGGAGGATAAAAATGACAAAGAAACAATATACTATAATCGGTATAACTATTCTAATATTTATAATTTTAATAGCATTCATATTAATAAAAGGAAATAAAAGTACTTGGACAAAAGAAATACTAAATTCTAACTCATATACCATTACTAAAATAGATTGTGATAACAATAAAACAAAATTAGATAATAGTATTATGAACAAAATAGATTCAACTTGGAAAGAATTATCAAATAATGGTCCTTGGCTTGGAGATACTAATACCTGCTACGAAACAATATCAATAGAATATGATAAAAATGGTATCATTCAAAAAAGAGAAATCTTAATATTGGATAATAATTCTATCGTATTAAGAATAAACAATGACGATACTTACTATGTAAATGCTACAAACTTAATAAATAGTCTTAAATAAGTATACATTAAGTTAATATCAGTTCGAGCCTAAAGTCTCGGACTATCTTTTCTCTTATATATGCATATTACAAAGATAAAAGAGACAATTAATTTGTCTCTTTTTTATACATATCTAATATATTTTTAAACTCATCTAAAGCCGAAGTAACAACTTCTTTCTTAGTTAAATCAACACCAGCTAATTTTAAAGATTCAATAGGACTCTTTCTAGAACCACATTTCAAGAATTCAATATAACCATCTACTGCTCCCTCCTTACCAGATAAAATATTATTAACAATCACAGTAGCGGCACTTAAACCAGTAGCATACTTATAAACATAAAAGTCGTAGAAGAAGTGTGGTATTCTCTCCCACTCATATCTAATATAATCATCAACTACTACATTATCACCAAAATAAAACTTATTAAGGTCATAATACATATTAGATAATTTATCCGCAGTCAAAGCCCCATCATTATCAATAACATTAGATATCTCTTTCTCAAACTCAGCAAACATCGTCTGTCTATATATTGTAGCCCTATATAATTCCATTAAATTATTAAGAATAAATAATTTCTCTTCTTTACTATTACTATGTTCTAACATATAATGACTAAGTAATAATTCATTAACAGTAGAAGCAACCTCTGCTACAAATATTCTATACTCACTATTCTGATAAGTATTATAATTTCTAGAATAATAACTATGCATAGAATGACCCATCTCATGAATTAAAGTAGACATATCATTATACTTATCTTGATAGTTAAGTAAAATAT
>OIWU01000600.1_pt1 | contig 42801 bp, 30 predicted proteins | sample 1587711 | NCBI WGS metagenome assembly OIWU01 (sample SAMEA3888909, study PRJEB22519) | human gut metagenome | biome: human gut; feature: human-associated habitat; material: faeces | place: Denmark | collected 2010 | reverse complement strand
CACATTCAGATACTATCCTTATAAACGCAAGAAGCTGACCTTTTGGGTCAGCCTCTTCTTCGCGCCAAGATCAATGATACCTGCAAGTGTTCAGCCCCCTTGCAGGCTCGAAATTTGCGGCGAAGAACCTGACACAATCCCCAACACGAGAAAACATGAAAACGACAATATGGAAAGGCGCGGCTGACAGAAGCCTACCGACGGTTTATATTCATTCGGTAGCCGGAGACGGGCACAACGTATGGAACAGGTGCAGAGAAACGGGATGCCCTGAATTCAACCTCGTATCCATACACGACTTCGACTTCGAAGGCGAACTGACACCATGGCCCGCACCGGGCGTCAGAAAGGGACTGCCAATGTTCAAAGGCAATGCTGAAGAACACCTCGGAAAACTCCTGGACGAGATAATGCCGGAAGTGGAGAGAAGCCTGCCACACCCGAGTTCTGTCAATGCCATTGCAGGATATTCATTGGCAGGGCTGTTCGCATTCTGGAGCCAATGGAAGACAGACGTATTCCACAGAGTCGGATGCGGGTCAGCCTCATTCTGGTACCCCGGTTTCATCGACTTCATGAACACCAATGCAATGAAAAGCAAACCCGACTACATATACCTGTCGTTGGGCGACAACGAAAGCAACACGAAACATCCCGTCATGAGTCGCGTAGGAGACTGCACGGAGCAGGTTCTTTCATTCCTCGACAGGACCGGAATCGCGCACGACTTCGAGATAAACCCCGGAAACCACTTCTCCGACCCTGACGGAAGACTGGCAAAAGCCATCAAGGCTATTTTGAAGTAAGGAGAGGGTCAATGCCTTTGTGCCAGAACCTTGAGGTGATGTCCTCCAGGACATAGCCGGAGTCACCGGAAGCCGGCAGGCCGGCAGGTTTGCGCCGCACGTGATACAGACGCTGATTCGTAGATGGATTGTTCAGAGGTCCGCAAGAAGGGCGATAAGGCCCTACCTTGACATAGTCAAAAGCCTGAAACACCTCATCTTCGACTTTTTCCCTTCCCGAATAAATGGCCAAGGCCAATGATGGATGCGATAATCGGATATAAGAGGCCAATGACATAAGAGCCTGATGATCATTGCCTTCACCGAGGAAAAGGAAACAATTCACACCGAAATTGTCTGCCAGCATTGACTCAACCCTTTCCGGCGTCAGCTCCAGTCCGATATCGGTGCGAAGAAACGGAGAATGGCAGCCTTCACACAGTCCGGTACAATTCGAGATATCCACAGCCAGTGTCACCTTGTCAGGAATTTCCTCCATCACGACACTGGTCATTTCCGGCACGTACTTTATCATTGACAATTCTCAGCGTAATATCTGTGCTCCGCCTCCTCCTGGCGCATCTCGCTGAAAGAAGAAACCCTCTTCAGATAGCCGATGACGCGGGTGAGGTAATCCAAATTCTTGCTTCCGCACTTAGGGCACACTGTCAATGTATCCTTGCTGATATATCCGCAGTCATTGCAGACGGTATTGCGGCAGTTGAATGTGAAATAATTCGTACCGTAATGAGCCGCAACATTGAGCAGCTGCCTGTACTGGTCCTTGCTCAGATGCTCGGCAATGTTCATGTGGAGAGCCGAGCCACCATCGAGATACTTCACATAATCCTCACCATGGAGCTTGAACTTGTCAATCATGGAAAGTCCCTCATCCTCAGGATTATAGAAGTACGAACTATACATATTGTGTTTTGGAGAAACGAAGAAACCGTCCTTCTTGTCCCACTTATAGTTCTTGCCTGACAGGTCCTCGCCTGGGACGAACTCAGTATTGAACATAGTCTCACGGGTCTTGTCCTTCCTGTTGGAAATATTGATAGTCTCGAGAATGGTATTGACAAACTCACGATATCCCTCATTCGGAGAAATCTCCAGGCCGAGGAACTCGGCAGCATCTGTAAGGCCATTGACACCGACAGTAAGATACTGCTTGCGCATGTCGATGAAACCTGCCTTATAGACATCGAGCATATCAGCCTTCAGGAAATCGAGAATGATAGCATTGAAAGCTGTCTGGTATTTGTGGACACGACCGGTCATCTCGCTGATTTCCGCGTCGATGACCTTGTACAACTCACCCCTGTCGTATTTCAAATCCGAAGGAAGCGGCTGTCCTTCAGGAATGTCAATGCCCTGAGTCTGCTTGAAGAACTTCCTTGCAGCAATCTGGATAAGCCTGTTCAGGTTTATGGTCATGACTGACTTCGAACCGGTAGCCACGGAGGCGGTTCCCATAGAATACTGATGGGTGGTATGATTGTGCTCCTCGTCTGTGTTATCCAAGTCTTTCAATGAGTTGCGCAGACGGCAGCAGCTTGAGAGGCTGTCCGGACTGTTGGAAATATAGCAGAAGAAACTGTGTCCCTTGGACCACATTTCAGCTGTGAAGTCAGCATATTCCTTGTCCGCATAATCGTCTCCGCCGTCGGTAAGGAGAGCCATGGTCTCGACAGGGAAAGTAAGGATATAGTCATTCCTCTCCTCGTTGAACCAGTTCATGAAATGCTTCTGGAGCCAGGACAATGTCTCCCACTTCGGAGCCGTGCCGTCAGGGAAACGGAAATCTCCGAACACACCCTGAAAATACGGTTTGTCGAAGTAGCCGATGTTCCAGAAGACCGTCTGGTATCCGCGGTTTCCGGCCGGCATGTTCATGGAGTGGACAACCTGCTGGAAATAATTGTCAATGACCTTGACGAGGGTACGCTGCTTTACATTGTTTTCCACCACCTCGCCGAGACGTTCGAGATAATCGTCCCCGTAGTCCTTTCTGATGAAATAGTCGAAGTACATCAGGAATTCAGGAGTAGCCACGGCACCCATGAACTGGGACGAAATAGAATAGACAAGATTTATGAACTCACCGCAGAATGACTTGAGGTCGGTAGGTGCCACGGACACGCCGCCGAGTTCTTTCAGTCCGCTTTCAAGGAATGGGTACATGGTAATGGCGACGCAGTACGGATAACCCGGTGTGCCGCTCTCGTCATGCTTGTAAAGGACGTGACTTTCAAGGTCCTCGATATACTGGTCAGCGAGACGCTTGCTATACATCGCCTTGATCTTGTCCTTCATTATATAGCGGTTCTGCTTGATATTGTTCTCCTTGTAGAGTTCCTGCCCGAGGGTCACGATATTCTTACGGGTGACATTGGCATTGGCATCAAACTTAGAACCGGTCGCGGCATTCGAAGCCTTGATGTAGTCGCGGATGAAATCGCGCTTCTTGCGGAGGTCCATGCCAGCATCGAATTTTTCAATGTAGGCGACGGCGACCTTCTTGTTTATGGACATCAATGACTCCTCGACCTGTCGGCGAATTTCCTTGCTGGCAATCTTGTCATATATGTACAGATTATCGACAATTGACACCACCACAGCCTCCGGGCACACTTCACCTGCAGACTTGTAGGCCTCGTGAATACCTCTCATCAGCTTTTCCCTATCGTACTCTTCGTAGGAGCCGTTAGTCTTATAGACATCCATATTTATAAATATTAAAAACTACAAAACCATCCCCGGACTCCCGGAGACGGTTTGCAAAATTATAAAATCGTCCATCCTTATCAAAGGAATTTCTGCGGAAAAGTTATCAACAATCCACAGAGATTTCAACAAGCGCGGCGGCAATGACTGATAATCAGCCGACTACCTGCAAGCGCTCCTGAAACTCTATTTGTTCATCTTTCGGAGGAAAAGTTCGATAGTGTTCTCCATCAGGCATGTGATGGTCATCGGACCCACACCGCCAGGCACAGGAGTAATCACTGATGCCAACGGAGCGACAGCCTCGTAATCCACGTCTCCACAGAGTTTTCCCGTTTCAGGATCGCGGTTCACACCTACGTCAATGACAACTGTGCCCGGTGTAACCATGTCCTTGGTGACGAACTTGCTGCGGCCGATGGCAACGACCAGAATCTCTGCCTCACGTGTCACTGCAGGAAGGTCTGCGGTACGGCTGTGACAGATGGTGACAGTAGCATTTCTGTCGAGAAGGAGCTTGGCTACAGGAAGACCTACAATCTGGCTTCTTCCTATTACTACAGCACGCTTGCCCTTGATCTCCACGCCTGCTTCCTCGAGCATCCTGATGATGCCCATAGGAGTACATGGTACTGTGCAAGGCTGTTTCTGCCACAATGCGGCAACATTGAGAGGATGGAATCCATCGACATCCTTATCTTTGGAAATGGATGCGATCACCTTGTCTTCATTGATATGGTCAGGCAACGGGAGCTGGACCAGAATACCATCGACAGTATCATCAGCATTGAGTTCAGCTATCAGATCAAGCAGTTCTTTCTCTGAGATGTCAGCCGGTTTCAGAATAGTGGTATTGTGTATTCCGACCACTTCGGAGGCCTTTGCCTTGCCTTTCACGTATGACTGGCTTGCCGGATCTTCTCCTACCAGAATCACTACCAGATGAGGCACGCGGCCATATTTTTCAGGGAATGTGCTGACCTGTGCAGCCATCTCCGCTTTCAGTTTGATGGAAAGTTCCTTTCCGCTTATTACTTTAGTCATAGCATTATCTTTGTCCCCGAAAGATAAGTATTTTTTTCGAAATCCATAATGCCGGAGCATCTTGAGCGCATTTTTTATTGAAAATCGGTAGTATCTACTTCTCACGCGGTACAAATTCAACCGCGTAAAACCGTAAAGTGTGAAAATCGCCAGTAAAATATCACAGAAAATGTGAAATTTATGTGGGTTTTTAGTGCGGATTATGTGAAAATCATTATCTTTGTGATTGAAGATAAAGATTTTAGATATGGATAATCTGCTTAAGAGAAAGGTCGATGACTATTTGAAGACTTGGAAAAACAATCCTGAAAGGAAACCTCTGATTGTCAAGGGTGCACGTCAGATTGGAAAGACACGATCTATCGAATGGTTTGCATATCATAACTATAAGAATGTCATCCAAATCAATTTTGTTGAACAACCTAAATTCAATAATATCTTTGAGGATGGTTTTGAAGTGGATACCATACTTAAGAACATATCGTTTCTGAATCCTGAACTTGAGTTTATTCCAGGTGATACGCTTTTCTTTTTTGATGAACTCCAAGCCTGCCCTAATTGTGCTACTTCATTGAAATTCTTTAAATTAGATGGACGCTTTGATGTTATCTGCTCCGGCTCGCTAATGGGAATCAATTACCGGGAAATAGAGTCCAACAGTGTAGGCTACAAAGAAGACTATGAAATGCATTCTATGGATTTCGAAGAGTTTCTTTGGGCTAAGGGCTATTCGGACGATTTTGTTGAGGATCTCTATCGACATATGCTTGAATGTAAGCCACTCTCTGAATTGCAGATGGATGTCCTTTTTGAACTCTTCCGGGACTATGCTACTATCGGAGGTATGCCTGAAGTTGTAAATACATATATCCGGAACAAGAACTTCAGCGGGACATATACCATTCAGAAGCAGTTGCTGAAGGATTATGAAGAGGATATTACTAAATATGTAGTGGGATTGGACAAGGCGAAAGTTAAGGCTGTCTATAATCATATCTCCACATTTCTGTCCAAGGAAAACAAACGTTTTCAAATTACCAAAATTGCAAAGAATGCAAGAAACAGGGATTATATAGGTTGCGTGGAATGGCTTGCTGATGCTGGTATTATAAATGTCTGCTATTGTCTAAACAGGCCGGAACTTCCCCTTAAAGGGAATTATGACCCTAAACTCTACAAGATTTATTATAGGGACACTGGACTTTTGATAGCATCACTCGATGAGGAATCGCAGGAGGATTTGAGGGCCAATAAAAACCTTGGCACATATAAGGGTGCCATATATGAAAACATTGTAGGAGATATGCTGGTAAAGCAAGGGTACGCCCTCTACTACTACAGCAGCGACAGACCAGCCATCGAGATGGACTTCTTTGTAAGAGATGCAGATTCTCTTATCCCTGTGGAGGTCAAGGCTAAGGATAACGCGACAATATCATTGAATAATCTGTTGAAAGATGATAAATATCCCGATGTGAAATATGGCATTAAACTATGTTATAAGAATATCGGCTTCAATGGTATGTTCTATACATTCCCTTACTTCTTGACATTCCTCTTGAAAAGATATATTGCGGAAAGGTTAAGATGACCCTCGGTTGCGCGATTCGGCCGAAAAATAACTTTCCAAAAGTTTCTGCGCTAAAGGCAGTCAGGAGCAGGATTTTGTGAATCCCATTGAAAATGAACCAAATATGAATTAATATTGAATTATCCTGATGGAGTCCGAGAAAGAATAAGTCAAAGATCTGATTGTAGATGTCAGCGAGGAGGAGGTAAGGTTAGCATTATTGGATAACCACCGTCTCAAGGAAGCATTTATCCACTATCTGGATTTGGGTCTGTATTTCAATGCGTTCGACGAATTCGTCCGCAAGACAAATACTAACACCAACGCCAATGATTTGTTCACCGGCATTGAACTTGGTCCTATCCTCGCAAAGGAGGGGCAGATCGAGAATCATCTCAAGCCGGGGGCGCATTGACTAGAAACACGTTGGCATATCTGAGACTTTTTGCCGAGATGGACTTTATGTTTTCAAATTTTTATATATTTGTAACATACAGTTATTTTTTAAGGATTACTTAATCGATAATGACATGAATTCATTTTTATGTCAAAAAATTTGTCAAAAAAAAATGATTATGTAAATTTGACATAATGTAAAACGTTTTTACATGGGCGTTTGTCTATAATCAATTACATCTTCATATTATGAAACCTTTACAATCTTTCTTTGCGGTGGTGGCCGGAATTCTGGCTGTCAGTTGCGCCAACAGAACTGTGGGAAGTTCGGCAGATAAAGACATAGTCATCAATGACACCCTTACCAGGGCGGAACTTGTGACTATGGATGTACTGACACAACATAACATTGTATCAGATCTCACTCCGGAAAAGAAACTGGAACTTTATGACTATAAGCTCCAGAAAGACCTTGCATCAGGAACTCTTAATGATGAAGAGGCGACCCTGATGAAAGACTTGCGTGCACACATGAACGTGCGCATCTATGCGGACAAGGCGGCTAAAGATGAATTCAACGCCTATGCGAAAACAATTGAAGAGAAACTCAGAAACGACTGCGGCTGGGATGACAGGAAAATGTTCAAATATACAGAAACCATCATGACTGCCGAAGAGGCCGAGCCGGTTTTGCAGGCTAAGGAGAAGATGATGAAGTAAACTCCTTTGCAAATCTGAAAACAATTGATATCATTGTGCCGTGGAAACTCATCTCAGGCCGATAATTCCGCCTACGATGCCTTCCACGGCACAATTGCGTGTAATTTTGTGCTTTGCACTAGAGACTGTCAGAACAGAAAGCCTAGGGTAAATGTCTTGGACGACATGTCCGACTCGAATCCATATTCGGCATCGAAGGCATAACACAGGTCCACCGAAAGACGGAAGCGCCATATCGAAACGCCAAAGTGTGGTCCTACTATGCCGTAAGCATCGCTGTAGCTCGTGTTTTCCATTTTCTTGAACAATACTCCGCCACCGATTCCTGCACCGACAAACGGACGAACCAGTTTGCTTGGCAATATGACATAATCGACGCCGAGCATTCCTTCGACCTGATTACATTTGGTATTGACATATGTCGGGTTTTCGCTGTGTTGTGTCCAACCCTTGACATTGCCGTTCTTGTAGGAGGCGCGGAACAGAGCATCGAAATTATCATGAAACCTATAGCCATATCCAAGATACGCTGTCGGGCCTGCATTTCTGGAAGGTCCACCGACATAGCCGGTTATGCCATAAATTGAGACTCCGGCACCGACTTCAAATTCGCTGCCATGCTTCACCTGTGCCGACAGAATCACAGGAAACAATGCCATTACGGCCATCAAAAAAAGTCTTCTCATATCTGTATAGAATTATTGTATCTTATTTTTCGAAAGATAGACAAAATATCCCATTTTGAAATCTTTTATGTTTTTTTTACACAACATTACCGATTCTTTATTGAAAAGAAAAAAGTCAATGTCAATGCAGGCAGGTATATCCGCTATGAATCTTTTTTCGTATCTTTGCAAAAAGAGACGCATAAAACACATAATACATAGCGAAACAAAAACATTAATACACAATAACTCATAAAATGAAAAAGTTTGCAATTTTTGCCGCATCAATGTTGGGATGCGCGATGATGTCAGCACAGCCGGCACCGGGAAGTTTCGAACAGACATGGACAAGAGGCCCGGAATGGCTCCGAGACGGAGTCATCTATCAGGTCTATCCGTCTTCCTACAAAGATTCTGACGGAAACGGAATCGGAGATATCCGGGGAGTCATCTCAGAACTCGACTACATTGAAAGTCTGGGAGTAAGGGCTATCTGGTTCAATCCCCTCTTCGTCTCAGGATGGATTGACGGCGGCTACGATGTCGTTGACTTTTACCGCGTCGATCCGCGCTTCGGCACTAACAACGACATGGTCGAACTTATAGAAAAGGCCCACGCAAAGGGAATCAAAGTGATGCTGGATCTGGTTGCAGGCCATACTTCGGACAAGCACCCCTGGTTCATCCAGAGTTCACAGGACACGAATCTCCAGTATTCCGACTATTATATATGGTCTGACCGCCTGCCGGATGCGAAGGCAGAGAAAGACCTCGAGACAATGCTGAAGGACCCTAACTATATGCAAAACACCATCGGCAAATGGATGAAGAGCGAGTACCCGAGGAACAAGTTCTATATGAAGAACTTCTATGCCTGCCAGCCTTCCCTCAACTATGGTTATGCGAATCCAGACCCGTCCCGTCCATGGGAGCAGGGCGTGGATGCACCGGGCCCTAAGGCAGTACGCCAGGAGCTGAAGGACATCATCGCTTTCTGGTACGGAAAGGGTGTCGACGGCTTCCGCGTGGATATGGCAAACAGCCTTGTGAAGAATGACAAGGACAAGAAGGAAATCATGAACCTGTGGAGGGAAATCCGCGAATGGTCTGACAAGAATTATCCTGACCATGTGCTGATGGCAGAGTGGGGCTCCCCAAAATACTGTCTGGCAGCGGGTTATAACATTGACATGGACCTCAACGGCACGAAGGCACACAACCGCCGCATGTATTTCGACAGAAAGCATCAGGCTGACGGCGGAAGCTATTTCTCCCTGAACGGCGGACAGCCTTCAGTCAAGGACCTCTATGGCAATGCATGGCCGGAGGACAAGATCGACAGCAAGACAACCGCCGCAGAGATGCTTAAAGAGTACTATGACTATTTTACAGACTGCCTGGAGAGTACCGAGACAATGGGATATTTCGCGACAATCACCGGCAACCACGACCACCTGAGAATCAACATGGGAGCCCGCAACACCCCTGACCAGCTGAAAGTCATGCTCACATGGGTATTGACAATGCCGATGCCTATTCTCTATTATGGTGATGAAATCGGTATGCGTTCTCTCGTGGACCTGCCTAATGTGGAGGGTGCAAACCATAACGGCAAGGAGCGTTCAGGTGCCAGGACTCCTATGCAATGGACTTCTGGCGAGACGGCAGGATTCAGCACATGCTCTCCTGACAAACTCTACCTCCCGGTCTGCACAGAGTGGTCACCTGCAACATCTTATCCGCAGTATCTCGACTGGAAAAAGAATTTCGAGGCAGGCAAAGTGAAGCCTATCGCAAAGGGTGAAATCACAGTGGAGTCCCAGGACAAGGACCCTGAATCCATCCTAAACTGGACACGCGAGCTCATCGCCCTAAGAAAGAGCAGCGAAGCGCTCTGGGCCGACAGCAAGTTCATTCCGATTTTCAATGAAAGCCAGCCTTACCCTATGGTTTATCTAAGAAGCAACGGCAAGGAGACCTTCCTCATAGCATTGAACCCGACAGAAACCCGCAAGAGCCTGACACTCAATGACGAGGTAAGTTCCTACAGGTCAATGACAGAGGGAGTGAAAGGTATCGTCAATCCTGTCGTATCCCTCGGAAAGTGCAGCTACAAACGCACCGGAAAGGGCGACGTCCTGACCCTCGAAGCTACATCGGGAATCATCATAAGACTGTAATTCATATCAATAAGACAACAGCCGGCAAAGTCAATGTCACATGACTTTGCCGGCTGTCGTCTTGTCGCAGCGCAGCGGCGATTATTTCCAGCCGCCTCCCAGGGACTTGTAGAGTCCGACTATCGCAAGATTCTCTCTCGTCCTGGCCTCGCTGAACTCGATCTGTGACGACAGATATTTACGCTGGGCATCCAGGACGTCGATATAATTGATGACGCCATTGATATACTGGCTGTTGGCCAGAGTGATATACTTCATCGACGACTCCTCCATTTCAGCTTTCACACGCGAATTGGCACGTGCAGACTGAAAGACGACGGTCGCATCATATACCTCCCTGAAGGCCTGGAGCACATCTTTTTCATATTGCAGCCTTGCCTGCTCGTAGGCTGAAACAGCCGCCTTCATGTTGGCCTTGCGCTTTCCGAATTCAAAGATAGGTGACGCCAGAGTCGCTCCGGCAAACCAAAACGGAGACTTCAGAAAGTTCTTGAACTCATCATTTTCCAAACCAGCTCCGAGGTTTATCAAGAATGACGGGAATCTTTCCGCTATGGATATTCCGACCCGCGCTTCTGCCGATTTCAATGAATGTTCCGATTTCATAAGGTCCGGTCTGCGTTTGAGAATCTCAGAAAGGACTCCCGACGGAACATTCGTAACAGTGTAAATATCTGAGGATGAGATACTCCGTTCTATATCTTTAGGATATGAACCTGTCAGAAAACACAGTTCGCTTTCCTTCAGGGCTATCTGTTTCTGCAAATCCGGAACCATAGCCTGAGCAGAAGCCAATTCCACAAGTGCCTGCTGATAAGGTATTTCCGAGGTAAGTCCACCTTCAGCCCTGAGTTTGGCCTGCTTTACGGACTCCTGTCTGGTCTCCAGGGTATTCGACACGATTTCCAGTTTTCTGTCCAGACCGAGGAGTTCGTAATAAGCCGATGCCACACTGGCTATCAGACTCATCTTTACTGATTTCTGTGTATCCTCGGCCGCCAGATACTGAGCCATCTTTTCCCGGCTCGCCCACTTCAGACGGCCCCAGAAATCCACCTCCCATGCAAGAGAGGCTTTGACTGCAAACTCCAGATTATCCGGATTCGCTTTGGTTCCGCCATAATTGCTGTGGTCATCCTGTCCGTAGGCCTTCGCGGAAACCGCAGGCAGCTGGGAGGCTTTCTGCATTCTATACTTGTAATGCATTTCATTGAGACGCTCAGCTGCTATCAGAATATCCTTGTTATAGGTCAATGCAGTTTCTATAAGACTCTGGAGTTCAGGAGTTTGAAACACCTCTCTCCAGCCGAGGTCCGCAAAGCTGCTGTCACTGACCTCCTGCGAGAAAGACTCGGGCATCTCTCCCAGGTCCGGCTTCTGACAGTACTTCGATGTACCGCAGGAGCTTAAGGTCAATGCCGATGCGGCAACGACTGCCAGCATTGACAAGAATGAACTCTTGCCTTTAAGGTCCGTCTTTATTTTCGGTCTCCATCCTGACATCATTGACCTGAATTTATAAATTACCACAAAGAAGAACGGCACGAATACGATTCCGGCTGTAATTCCGGCAATCATTCCGAAAAAGACTCCGGTTCCGATGTTCTGACGGCTCTCGGAGCCAGGTCCGGTGGCGAATACCAGCGGAAGCATACCGAGGATAAAGGCCAATGATGTCATCACGATAGGCCTGAATCTCAGTTTGGCGGCCGTCACGGCAGCATTGACAACATCCTTTCCGGCCTCGACCTCTTCTTTCGCGAACTCGACGATAAGGATTGCGTTCTTGGCCACGAGTCCGACCAGCATGACAAGTCCGATCTGGAAGTAGATATTGCTTTCCATGCCCAGGACCGCGATGCCGAGATATGCGCCTGCTATCGCAATAGGCAGGGACAATATGACCGCCACAGGGACCAGCCAACTTTCATACTGGGCCGCAAGGAAGAGGAACACGAAGAGCAGTGCCAATGCCAGGACGAGTCCTGTCTGACCGCTTTCTTTCTTTTCCTGGTAGGACATTCCGCTCCATTCCACGCCGATGTTGTCAGGCAGATGTTTGTCAGCTATTTCCTGAAGTATCGCCAGGGCGTCTCCGGAGCTGACCCCGTTCGCTGCCTCGCCTCTGATTGTGGACGAGTTGTACATGTTGAACTTCTTTATGGTGCCCGGACCTGTAGTATAGTGGGTATTGCCCAAGGCATTGACAGGAATCATGGTGCCGCCGGAACTCTTCATGAAGAAGAGATTCAGGTTGTCAGTGTGGGCGCGGTATGGCGCATCTGCCTGGATATAAACACGATATATTCGGTTATACATATTGAAGTCATTGACATAGATCGCGCCGGTGAAGGCTTTGAGCGTAGCGAAGACGTCTGCCATTGACAATCCCAGAAGCTGGATTTTGTCCCGGTCGGCGTCAAAGTACAGCTGAGGTATGTCCGCCTGCATTCCGGAGGAGAGACCGGTAAGTTCCTTCCTCTTGGAGGCGTAGTACAACAGGGTATCCGATGCGTTCTGCAGGTCCTGATATGTCGCGTCACCCCTGGCCTCCAGTACCATTGAGAAGCCTCCGGATGTTCCGAGTCCAGGAATTACCGGCGGCGTGCTGATATACACGCGGCTCTCCGGGTAACGTGACAGGGAATCCCTGACCATGGCTATCGTCTTGGACATGTCGGTCACCTTGCGCTTGTTCCAAGGCTTGAGGATCACGGTCAATGTACTGCTTGACTGGGATGTTCCCACGCGAGGGCTCGAGCCGGTGACATTGAGGACATAATCCACGTCGCGCTGGCGCAGCAGGAAGTCCATTGCCCTGTCGGTAACGACTCTGGTGCGCTCGAGGGTGGCACCCATAGGGAGTTCCAGTTCCACGGTGAAGTAGCCCTGGTCTTCTTTAGGGATGAAACTCTGAGGTACGATGCGGGCAAGGACAAAGATGCCGATTATGGCCACCCCGAAGAATGCGAACATACGTCTGGAGTTGCTGACGGCGAGACGTACCATCTTCGCATAGAACGAGGTACCATTGTCCATCCACAAGTTTATCTTTCTGAAAATGAAGTTCTTAGGCTTCTGTTCTTCGTGCGGCTTGAGGAATTTCGAGCACATGACAGGGCTCAGGGTAAGGGCCACGACTGTCGAGATGATGACAGACACGGCGATGGTCACTGTAAACTGACGGAAAAGCTGGCCGGTAATTCCGGACAGGAAGCTCACAGGCACGAATACGGCGCAGAGCACAAGTGACATGGCCACGAGGGCGCCTCCGATTTCCCGCATCGCTTTCTTGGTCGCCTCATATGGAGACAGATGCTCATTGGTCATTATCCTGTCCACGTTTTCGACCACGACGATGGCATCATCGACCACGATTCCGATGGCGAGGATGAGTCCGAGGAGGGTCATCATATTCAGCGAGAAACCGAAGATGAGCATGACTCCGAATGTTCCTATCAATGATATAGGTACTGCTATGGCAGGAACCAATGTCGCCCTGACGTTCTGCAGCGAGAGGAATACCACCAGGATAACGAGGACGAGGGCCTCGAACAAGGTCCTGTAAACGTGATGGATGGACTCTGAGATGTATGTGGTCATGTCGAACGGAATGTTGTATGACATTCCTTCAGGGAAACCTGCACTGATTTCTTTCATCTCAGCCCTGACGTTTTCAGCGACCTCCATGGCATTGGCACCGGGGAGCATATAGACATTGACAACGGCCGCATTGCGGGCATTGATTCCGCTCTCGGTGTTGTACGACTGGGCCTCCAGCGATACGCGGGCCACATCCTTCAGGCGGATGATGGAGCCGTCTTCGCCAGTGCGGACCACGATGTTCTCAAACTCTTCCACAGAGGACAGACGACCGGGCGCGGTAATCGGGATGGTTATGTCTACGTCCGTAATAGGCTGCTGGCCAAGGACTCCGGCCGCCGCCTCGCGGTTCTGGTCTTTCAATGCGCTCTGCAGATCCTTCACGGTAATCCCGAGGCTGGCCATTTTGTCAGGCTGCACCCATATCTGCATCGCATAGTAACGTCCTCCGACATTGGAAACGCCTCCGACACCCGGCACTCGCCTGAGTCTGTCCTGGATGTTCAATGTCGTATAGTTGCTGAGGTAAACCTCGTCGAATTTCGGGTCGTCCGACATGATGGTAATCGTCATCAGTTTGCTGGACGATTCCTTTTCCACGGATATACCGTTCTGCACGACCTCGGCCGGAAGCCTGGACTCCGCCAGCTTCACCCTGTTCTGGACCTCCACCGCAGCGAGGTCCGGATCCGTCGAAATGTCGAAGGTCAATGTTGCCGAGTACCATCCGTTGTTGGAGTTGGTCGACTCCATATAGAGCATACCTGGAGTACCGTTCAAGGACTGTTCGATAGGCGTGGCTACCGCCTGGGAGACAGTCTGTGAGTTGGCGCCAGGATATGATGTGGAGACACTGACTACAGGAGGGACGATTTTAGGATACTGGTCCACCGGGAGCAGTGTCAATCCAATCAGTCCTACCAGTACGATTATAATAGATATGACAGTCGAGAAGACCGGCCTGTCAATGAAAAAATCCGATTTCATATATGTTGTTTATTCAAGTTCCTCGGCCTGGACATAAGGGAATGATTCCACCTTGTTCCCATGAGAGAGTTTGTGCTGGCCTTCCACTACAATGACTTCGTTTGCTTTCAATCCGCGTTCAACCACAGTGACATTTTCCACTTCAGGTCCCGTCTGGATAAAACGCTTCTCTACTGTCGCATCAGGCTTCACCACATAGATAAACGAGCCGCTTTTCTCGATGGTAATCGCTTTTGTAGGCACTGCTACGGCATTTTCCCGTACATCCAAGAGCACTCTGACATTGGTAAACTGTCCAGGGAGGAGTTCCCTGTCAGGGTTCGGCATTTCGGCGCGGACAGAGAATGTTCCGGATTTCGCATCAACGAGAGGGTCGGCGAAGTCCACCAGGCCCTTGAATTTGTACTGGGACTTGTCTGCCATGGTTATAGTCACATACGGATTCCAATGACGGCTGGTATCTTTCTGGCCGAGATTTACGTTTCTTGCCTTGGATTTCTGATAGTCAAGGTCGGTCATCTTGAATTCCACCAATACTGTATCACTCTTCACGACATTGGCAAGGAGAGACTGTGCTCCCGGACCCACCAACGTTCCGATATCCACGTGCCTTTCACTGATGTAACCGCTTATAGGTGAGCGCACTGTGGTGTAGCTCAATGCCAGTTTGGCTTCGGTCAGGTTCGCTTCACTGACATGGACATCAGCCTTGGCACTTTCATACGCCGCAATTGCATTGTCAAGGTCCAGCTGGCTCGCAGCTTTCTGTTCGAAGAGAGGCTTGATTCTGGCAAGGTCTCGCTCCGCCTTGAGCGCTATCGCCTTGTTTTTAGTCACTAGAGCTTCAGCCCTGTCCACCTGAGCCTTATATTGTTTCGGGTCAATGATAAAGAGTATCTGGTCTTTTTTTACGTAAGTTCCCTCTGCGAACATCATTTTTTCGAGATAGCCTTCGACTCTTGCCCTGACTTCCACGAACTGCTGGGCGCGGATCTTTCCCGGAAATTCTCCGTAAACTTCCACGTTACGTGTCCTGACGGTATCCACTCCGACTATAGGAAGAATCTCTTCAACATGTCTTGGTCTCAAGAAAATGACGAGCACGACTGCAGCAAGAACAGCCACAGTGACGATGCCAAAAATGGTTTTTTTGCTAAGTTTAGCCATAATGTTGTAGTTTTTTGAGGGAATAAGTAAAGGACTTCACCTCTATCAAAGACCGTTCCACAAGTTGCAGAAGAGTTGCACGGGTGGACTGACAGGCGAAATAGTATTGTCGTTACTCAAAGTATTTGTTATTTTTGCGCGATTAGGTTTGTAAGTAAGCGTTAAAAAATATTTGATACTATGGTAAAACATATCATTTTATGGACACTGAAAGACACATTGTCCGAAGAAGAAAAGGTTTCCGTCAAAACTTCCATCAAGGAGGGTCTGGAATCACTTAAAGGAGTCGTTCCCGGTCTCATTGACATCAAGGTTCAGATTGACGGCAGACTTGCTTCTTCCAATGCTGATCTCATGTTGGACTGCACCCTCGAATCTGAGGAGGCTCTCAAGGGATACGCCGTTCATCCGGCTCATGTTGCCGTTGCCAACAGCCGTGTCCGCCCTTTCACTGCCGTCAGGTCCTGCCTTGATTTCACGATTTAGCAAGGTGTCTGTCAAGTCTAGAGCTGTGCTCCAGCCAGGAAAGACACCAAAATACTAGGTTATTTTTTTGAAGGTTACTAGATTACTCCGGCAAAGAACGATGCGAAGAATACCGTCAATATTCCGCTGACGACTATTGACAGGCTGCTCATCGCGCCTTCTATGGCTCCCATTTCCATCGCTTTCGTAGTTCCGATTGCGTGAGATGAGGAGCCGATTGCTATGCCCTTTGCTATAGGTTCTTCTATATGCAGCAGTTTCAGGAATTTCTCGGCAAACACATTGCCGATTACGCCTGTTATGATAATAACTACCACTGTCACAGCGACATAGCCTCCAAGTTCTTCTGACACACCTATACCAATGGCGGTCGTGATGGATTTGGGCAGGAATGTAACGTATGAAGCATGATCGAAATGCAGGATGAAGGCCAATGCTATTACAGACAGGATGCTGGACAGCACTCCCGAGCATATCCCTGCCAAAACTGCCTTATAGTTTTTCTTCAACAGCTCCACTTGCTGATATAAAGGCACTGCAAGACAGATTGTTGCAGGTGTAAGCAGATATCCGATGAAGTTGGCGCCTTTCATATAGGAGTCGTAACTCACTCCGGTGCAGAGGAGTATCGCAATTACCATTATTATGGATACCAGAAGCGGGTTCATGAGTGACCACTTGGTTTTCTCTTTTAGCCACACACCCAAAAAGTATGAGCCAAGACTTATCAGTACTCCGAAGAATACTGATTCTGTAAATAATTCTTTCATTTGGTTTTACCTCTACGAATTACGGTCTGGGTAACAAGACCTGAAACACCCATCACGACAAATGTGGTGACAAACGTCACTATTACGTATTTCACAAGTGAGCTGCTGATAATGTCCCAAGATGTGATCAATCCCACGGCTGCGGGGATGAACATCATTGGCATGACTGCGATAAGAAATGAACTGACCTCTCGGATATCATTGACCTTCAAAAGTTTGCATTCAAGGGCAGCGAACATGAGAGCTATTCCGTAGATGCTTGCGGGTATCGGCAGCGGGATGAGATAGTGAAGGAATTCGCCCAGAAAGGAGAATCCGATGACTATCAGAAACTGAATAACGAATTTCATAAGTTGGATATATAATTTTCTATTATTGCAGCTGTCTTTTCCGTCCCGAGTCGGCAGGTGTCAATGCAGATGTCGTATTCCGGGGCGTATCCCCAGCTGAGTCCGGTATAGAAACTGTGATAAGCGACTCTGCAGTCGTCTGTCGTGTGGACGAAGTCTTCGGCCTCGGCCAGACTAAGGTTTTCCTCTTCTGCTGCATTGACAATTCTGTCGGACAGTTTGCCGTGCAGGAATATGGTCACCAGATCTTCTCTATCGCTGAAGATAAAGTTTCCGCATCGGCCGATTATTATACAGTCCTCATTTCCAATCATTTTCATGAATGCGCTGCGGAATTTTTCTCTTACGGCTGTCCTCTCGAACGGAAATTCGGAGATAGCTGACATGAGTTCATCGACAGGTCTTTCCTCGAAGAAACTTGTCATTTCATCAAGGATTCCCATTTCTTTTGCCTTTGCCATCAGGCTTTTTCTAGTGTAAAGCGGTATGCCGTAATGCCTGGCCAGTATTTCGCCGACATTAAGTGCACGGCATCCGCATTGTCTGGCAATTGTTATTATCATATCTTTCGTTTTACTATCGGTTGTGCAAGTTGTTGCACCCGAACTGTCTTTTCATAAACGTCAATGCGGTTAAGCAGGGACATGCATCCAGCAGTCTTGCCGGACGGCGCCACGCCACAAACCATAACGCATTGATAATCATACACCATTCTAGCATCAGTGTGGATTTACGGCCATTTTTTAGCCACAAATCCACACTCAATTTTATAACAGCCTGATAACCAATACTTTCCGTATCACTCCCGTGGCACCGTCCCGCCACCACTCCCCAAGGCACCAAATATAGCCACAGTGGCCATAGTAGGCAAGGTCACCAGGCGTCACCAGACGCCGGGCGAAGAACAGCGAAGCGCTGGCCACCGAGCGTTGGTGCGCACGGAGCCCTGATCGTCCCCCTCCAGGGGGATTGAGGGGGTTACGAAGGCGTCCTCAGACGCCGGGCGGAGAACAGCGAAGCACCGGCCACCGAGCGTTGGTGCGCACGGAGCCCTGATCGTCCCCCTCCAGGGGGATTGAGGGGGTTACGAGCATTGGGTATTTTAGGCGTGAGCCTCAAATGCCCAATGCCCTATATCCGTCCTATGAAACAGATTCTCGCAATCGATCTTCCCAACAGCCTCAAGTGCCTTGTCATGAGCCTCCTGCAGAGACGGCGCAGAAGCAAGCACCATCAGGACACGACCGCCATTGGTAACAAGAGAATGACCTGCCTTGTCGAAAGCCTCATGACCCTCGCCCTCAAACTTTTTGAGAGACGTACCCATGTGATAAACACGGACAGAAGGGTCCTTGAGAACCTCATCGACACCCTTAATCTCGAAACCCTTCTTGTACGAACCGGGATAACCCTTGGACGCAAGAACGAAACCGAGAACAGCATCAGAAGACCACTTGGTAAGAGGCATAGGAGTCTTGTTGGCAACAGCCCAGAAAATCTCGAAAATATCCGACTCCAAACGAGGAAGGACAACCTCGGTCTCAGGGTCGCCGAAACGGCAGTTGAACTCGATAACCTTGATTCCGTCAGGAGTCTTCATAAGGCCGCCATAAAGCACACCGCGGAACGGAATACCTTCTGAAACCATGCCGGAAGCGATAGGCTTCATGACATGCTCAAGTGCATAAACCTCATCCTGCTCAGTGATGAAAGGAAGCGGAGTATAGGCACCCATGCCACCTGTATTCGGGCCTTCATCATTGTCAAAAGCCCTCTTGTGATCCTGGGCGAGAACCATAGGCTCCACCTCAGAACCATTGACAAAACAAAGGAGAGAAAACTCAGGACCGGTGAGGAACTCCTCCACCACTACCCTGCCGTGACCGAACTTGTCATCCAGAAGCATATCCTTCAATGCAGCGTCAGCTTCCTCGAGAGTTTCAGCTACGACAACACCCTTGCCGGCAGCAAGACCGTCATACTTCAGCACAATAGGAAGCTTTCCGGCATTGACATAAGCAAGAGCCTCATTGTAGTCAGAAAAAGTGCGGTAAGCCGCGGTAGGGACATTGTATTTGGCCATCAGCGACTTGGCGAAATCCTTGCTGGACTCGATACGGGCAGCAGCCTTCGAAGGACCGAAAATCTTCAGCCCGCGGGACTCGAACTCATCCACGATACCGGCAGCCAGAGAGACCTCCGGGCCTACGACAGTAAGGTCAATGCCTTCATTCTCAGCGAATTCCGCAAGTTCATCCACCTGAGTATCCTCGAGCGGAACACACTTGGCCTGACGTGCTATACCGGCATTGCCCGGAGCACAAAAAATCTTCTCCACCCTGGATGAACGGGAAAGAGCATCCACGATGGCATGCTCTCTTCCGCCACCTCCGACAACCAGGACCTTGGCCCTGTGCGGGATATTGCAATCAGTCATAACTACTAATGTTTGAAATGACGCTCACCGGTAAAGAGCATGGTGATACCCTTCTCGTTGGCAAGCTTAACAGAATCTTCGTCACGGATACTTCCGCCAGGCTGAACGATAGCCTTGATACCATACTCTGCAGCAAGAGCCACGCAGTCATTGAATGGGAAGAAGCCATCAGAAGCGAGCACAAGTCCCTCAGTCATAATATCTTTACCCTCTTCCTTCAATGTATTCTGAGCCTGTTTCAGAGCGATTTCAGCAGAACCGATACGGTTCATCTGACCTGCACCGACGCCATAAGTCATACCATTCTTGGCAACCACGATGGCATTGGACTTCACATGCTTGACAATCTTCCATGCGAACTCGAGGTCCTCAAGCTGCCCTGCAGTCGGCTTGGCCTCGGTAACACATTGGTCAGCAGAAACCGGTTTGGTATTGATATCCCTGTCCTGAACCAGCATACCGCCATTCATGCTCACATACTGCTTGCGGACAACATTGTCCTTAGTCATATCGACCTTCAGAACACGAAGATTCTTCTTGGTGCAGAGAAGTTCGAGAGCATCAGAAGCGAAAGAAGGTGCCATGACAATCTCGAGGAAAATAGGCTTGAGCATCTGTGCAGTCTCAAGGTCAATCTCCCTGTTGGCAGCCACGATACCGCCGAAGATACTGGTCTTGTCAGCCTCATAAGCCTTCTTCCATGCCTCTGCAATAGTCTTTCCTGTAGCGCTTCCGCAAGGGTTCATGTGCTTGACGCCCACGCAGAACGGCTCATCGAACTCACGGGCAATATTCAGAGTAGCATTGGCATCCTGGATATTATTGTAAGACAACTCTTTGCCATTAAGCTGCTCTGCTGTTGCAAGAGAGAACGGCTCCTTTACAGTACTTGCAAAGAACTTAGCCTCCTGATGAGGATTCTCACCATAGCGAAGTTCCTGCTTCATATCATACTCGAGGAACAACTTCTCAGGAAGACCTGCCTGTGCACGCATATATGTAGAAATAGCCATATCATACTCTGCAGTATGAGTATAGGCCTTGGCAGAAAGTTTCAGACGAGTCTCACGGGTAGTATTTCCGTCAGCCTTAATCTCAGAGAGAATGGTCTCATAATCAGCAGGATTGCAGACAACGGTCACAGACTCCCAGTTCTTGGCAGCGCTGCGCAACATTGACGGACCTCCGATATCGATATGCTCGACAGCATCCTCCATTGTCACATCCGGCTTCGCGATGGTCTCGCGGAAAGGATAAAGATTCACGCAGACAAGGTCGATTGTGTCAATGCCATTGTCCTTCAGTTCCTTCATGTGCTCAGGAATGTCACGACGTGCAAGAAGGGCTCCGTGGATTTTCGGATGGAGAGTCTTCACACGACCATCACAGATTTCCGGAAAACCGGTAACATCACTAACACTTGTAACAGGAACGCCTGACTCTTTCAGGAGTTTCATTGTGCCGCTCGTAGAAAGGATTTCCCATCCGAGAGCGACCAGACCTTTGGCGAATTCTACCACGCCGGTCTTATCACTAACACTGATTAAAGCTTTCATTTCAATACTATATTACAACTATTCGACTAATTCATTTTCCGCAAGTTATCTAACTTGCCGGGTATCTGCGCAAATGGAGATTTGTCTCCGCTTGGAGACACCGCCACAAAAAAGCATGCGGGCCACAATATGACCCGCCACACCAAATTACAGCAGAGCGATATCCACGCCCGGAGTATCGGTCACACGGCCGATGACAGTAGCCTTGTCTCCATGAGATGCGAGAATGTCAATAGCTTTCTGTGCCTCAGTCTCATCCATGGCAAGCACCATTCCGACACCCATGTTATAGATATTGAACATCTCACGATGCTCGATATTGCCATGCTTCTCCAGGAAACGGAAAATAGGAAGAATCTCCCAAGTTCCCTCATCCACATGAATACCCTGGCCCTCCTGAAGGATACGAGGGATGTTCTCATCGAATCCGCCGCCGGTGATGTGGGCAACACCATGGACGTCACAGTTCCTGATGACATCCAGAACCTGTTTCACATAAATTCTGGTAGGGGTCAATGCTACCTCTCCGAGAGGTTTGTCACCCAATTCAGGATAAACCTTGTGAAGATCGAGAGCCGCATCAGAGAAAATCTTGCGGACAAGACTGAAACCATTGGAATGGACACCGGAAGAAGCGATTCCCACGAGGACATCACCCACCTTGACCTTAGTTCCGTCAATGAGTCTGGACTTCTCGACAACTCCCGTGGTATAGCCGGCGATATCATACTCGCCGTCACTATACATACCTGGCATCTCGGCAGTCTCACCTCCGATAAGCGCACATCCAGCCTGACGGCATCCCTCGGCGACACCTGAAACGATAGCCTCGATCTTGGCAGGAATATTCTTTCCTACTGCCACATAATCAAGGAAGAAGAGAGGTTCCGCACCCTGAGCAAGAACATCATTGACACACATTGCGACAGCGTCAATGCCGATAGTGTCATGCTTGTCCATCGCGAATGCGAGTTTGAGTTTGGTTCCGACACCGTCAGTTCCGCTCACAAGAATCGGTTCCTTAATGTTCAGAGCTGAAAGGTCGAACATTCCGCCGAATGCACCAATGTTACCCATCACGCCCAGACGAGATGTCGAAGCCACATGTTTCTTGATACGTCTTACAACATCGTATCCGGCTTCAAGGCTTACGCCCGCTTTTTCATAATCTACTGCCATAGATGTAAATATTTTATGTTTTATATTTTCTAAAATTTGCCGTCTTTGTTAGCCTCATCGAAACTGGCATAAAGGGCCGTAGGATAATTTCCATTGAAGCATGAAAGACAGAGGTCACTCCGCTTGCCGGCCTCGAAGAGAGACTCCTCGGAAAGGAAGGCCAATGTATCAGCTTCTATCGCCTGGCGGGCCTCATCCAAAGTCCTTCTGGCACAGAGCAGTTCATCATAAGTGGAGATGTCCACGCCATAGAAGCAAGGGAACTTGATCATAGGGCTGGCAATCCTCACATGAACCTCGGTCGCACCGGCCTCACGGAGCATCCTGACGATTCTTCTGGAAGTGGTACCGCGCACAATCGAGTCATCGATAAGCACGACCCTCTTTCCTGACACAATACTCTTCACAGGAGAAAGCTTCATCTTCACGCCCTTGTCCCTCATCGCCTGTGACGGCTGGATGAACGTCCTTCCTATATACTTGTTCTTGATGAGTCCCATCTCGTACGGAAGACCGCTCGCCTCAGCATAACCCATTGCAGCACTGAGACTTGAATCAGGCACACCAACAACGATGTCAGCCTCTATAGGAGACTCCTTGAACAGGAGTTTTCCGGATTCCTTGCGGAAAGTATGGACGTTCATATTTTCGATATCACTGTCCGGACGCGAGAAATAAATGTATTCCATCGCGCACATGGCGTGACGCTGATACTCGGAATAGCGCCTGCTCCTGACACCGTGATGGTCAATGGTAATAATCTCACCAGGTTCAATGTCCCTGATGAATTCTGCGCCGACGGTGCTGAACGCGCAGGTCTCGCTGCTGACCACATATCCGTCCCCGAGCTTGCCGAGAGACAATGGTCTGAGGCCATATTTGTCACGGCAGGCATAAATCCTGTTCTGAGTCATGATGACAAAGGCGAAAGCGCCTTCAATCATGTTCAATGCCTCCATTATAGGATAGATACGAGGTTTCTTGCGCTCATGCGGATCCTTCTTTATAAGGTGCGCCAGGACTTCACTGTCTGAAGTGGACTGGAAAAGGCTTCCCTTGTCCTCCAGATAGCGCCTGAGCAAGTCAGAGTTCACAATGTTTCCATTGTGTGCCAATGCGAAATCCCCTGAATTATGTCTGAACAGGAACGGCTGCACATTCTCGATTCCACCGCCTCCGCTCGTAGAATAGCGGACATGTCCGATAGCCATATCTCCCTGGAGTTCCGAAAGATTGCTGTTGTTGAACACCTCGGTAACAAGGCCCAGGCCTTTCACACGGCGCAAATGTCCTTCAGCATTGACAGAAACTATTCCGCAGCCTTCCTGGCCCCTGTGCTGGAGAGAATGGAGGCCGTAGTAGGTTACCTCGGCCGCATCCTGCACGCCCCATACGCCGAACACGCCGCACTCCTCATGCAGTCCGCGAAACGGCTCGCCTTCAAGGCCCATGCCGCTCATTATCTTATCTCTAATTTCCATATTCAGCCATTTAATTCAGCCTTAAGGCGTTCATATACAGTATTGTAGCCCTGACCTACCTTTCCATTGTCGTGACGGAAACGGTCCTTGTCCAGTTTCATTCCTGTCTCGATGTCCCAGAAACGGGCACTGTCCGGAGTAATGTCATCTGAAAGGATAATCGTTCCGTCAGGTAGTCTTCCGAACTCGATCTTGAAGTCCACAAGAGTGATGCCTATCTTACGGAACACAGGAACGAGGATATCATTGATTTTCCTCGTAAGCCTGTAAATCTCAGCGAGTTCAGCCTTATTGACAAGACCAAGCGCGATGGCATGGCTGTCATTGATGAGGGGCTCTCCCAAATCCTCGGACTTGTAGCACAGATCTATCACTGGCTCATCAGGAACGACCCCTTCATCCATTCCGAGGCGGTGCGCCATCGAACCGGCAATCACGTTTCTCACAATGACTTCCATGGCGATGGAGTCCACACGTCTGCAAATCTGCTCGGTGTCTGAGATTCTTTCAATGAAATGAACAGGAACTCCCGAATCGGCCAGCAGTTTGAAAATCATGCTGGAGATAGCATTGCAGTATAGTCCCTTATCCTTGATAAGAGCCTTCTTTATCTTGTAATATGCCGTAATGGCGTCAGTATATTGGATGATGACCTTATCAGGCTCATCAGTGGCATATACCTTTTTGGAAACACCGTTATGGATCATTTGAGTCTTTTCCATTACTCTCCTCTGAAATATTTCACTGCATTGTCAAAGAGCGGCTGCTCAAGGTTTGCAGCAATGTTCTTGAACAGGTTGTTCTCATAACGCTCCGAGTGCCCCATCTTTCCAAGAATCTGGCCATTCTTGCTGATGATACCCTCGATTGCATAGTACGAACCGTTAGGGTTGTTCGGAGAACGCATTGTAACATCTTCATCGATAGGCTCGGCATACTGGAATGCAACCTGGCCATTCTCGAAGAGTTCCTTGGCAAGTTTCTCATTGACAACGAATTTACCCTCTCCGTGGCTGACAGGAATACCATAGGTATCACCGATATTCATACCTGCAAGCCAAGGTGAATTGACACTTGCGACGCGGGTGAACGCAATCTGTGAGATATGCCTGTTGATATCGTTCCTGAACAATGTAGGAGAATCCTTGGTCACACAGCCGAGATGTCCGTAAGGAAGAAGTCCCGACTTGACGAGAGCCTGGAATCCGTTGCAGATTCCGAGGATGAGACCGCCGCGTGCGATAAGAGCCTCGACAGCAGCCGCAATCTTCTCATTGTTAAGGACATTGGCAATGAACTTGCCGCTTCCGTCCGGTTCGTCGCCGGCAGAGAATCCGCCGCAGAACATTAGAATCTGACACTCGTCAATGTTGCGCTTCATCTCATCGATGGAATCGAACACATCCTGCTCGGTAAGATTGCGGAACACGCTCATCTTCACCTTCGCGCCTGCCTTGCGGAATGCCTTTGCTGTATCGTAATCGCAGTTTGTTCCAGGGAACACCGGCAGGTAAGCCACCGGCTCCGCTATTTTCTCGCCCTTGTATCTGAGATTCTGCTTCTTGGCCTTGAACGGCTTGACGCCTTCCATGCCCTTAGGCAGGAGACGCTTCATGTCAGGAGTGCTCGTTGCAGGATAAATCTTCTCGTAACGGTCAAATGCGCTCTCGACCAGAGCATCCATCGGGATATTCTTGCCATTGACACGAATATTTCCGTCAACGCCTGAAGTAACCACACCGAGCAACTGTGCATTTTCGAAGTCAATGTCAGATTCGGTTTCGATGATGATTGAACCGTAGCTGTAATTGAAGAGGTCTCCATCTGCGACATTGACATCCACTCCGAATGAATTTCCGAAAGACATCTTGCAGAGGCCTTCCGCAACGCCGCCGAAGCCGACAGCCCATGCAGAAACCGCATTACCTTTTTCAATCTGCTCCTCAACGAATGCCCAGTTGCGCTTAAGCTGTTCCACATCAGGCATATAGTTCTTGAGCGGAGTATGTTTTACAAGCCAGAGCTTGTTGCCTTCCCATTTCAATTCAGGAGAAATGACATTACCGGCATTGACAGTGGTGACACCGAAGGAGATCAATGTCGGAGGGACATTGATGTGCTCGAAGGTTCCGCTCATCGAGTCTTTTCCGCCGATAGACGGCAGTCCGAGCGCGATCTGCATCTTCAGCGAACCGAGGAGCGCACTCATCGGCTTGCCCCAGACCGCAGGCTCGTGGGTCATTCTCTCGAAATACTCCTGGCATGAGAATCTCATCTTCTCGAAATGGCCGCCGGCAGCAACTACTTTGGCGCAGGCCTCAATCATTGAATATGCTGCTCCGTGGTATGGGCTCCACTTGGAAATCACAGGGTTGAAGCCGAATGCCATCATGCTCGCGGTATCGGTATAACCGTCTGTAGGGAGTTTCTGCACTGAAACCTGCGTTTCGGTAAGCTGAAGTTCTCCACCATAAGGCATGAGGACTGTAGAGCGGCCGATGGTAGAGTCGAACATCTCTATCAATCCCTTCTGGCTCACCACGTTGGCATCGCTCAAGTTATTCACGAGCTTTTCCTTAAGTGACTCGCCCTCTACTTTCCTTTCGAACGGATTCTTCTCCTCTACAGCAGCGATTCTTGCCTTTGCGTAATGCTTGGCACCTGCGCTGTCAATGAATTTTCTCTGGAGATCTGCTACGACTTTTCCGTTATAGTACATTCTCATGCGCTCAGTGTCAGTAACATCCGCAACATGAGTAACTTCGATGTTCTCGCTGTGGCAATATTCCATGAACTCAGCCTCGTCCTTTGCCTCGACAACGACAGACATTCTCTCCTGAGACTCACTGATGGCAAGTTCAGTAGCATTGAGCCCATTGTATTTTACCGGAACCCTGTCGAGATAAATGTCAAGACCATCGGTAAGCTCACCGATTGCTACACTCACTCCGCCGGCACCGAAATCATTGGACTTCTTGATGAGCCTTGTCACTTCCGGGCGACGGAACAATCTCTGGAGTTTTCTCTCCTCAGGGGCATTTCCCTTCTGGACCTCACTTCCGCATGTCTCAAGTGACTCCTCCGTGTGTTCCTTGGATGAACCGGTTGCACCACCGATACCATCACGGCCTGTACGACCTCCGAGAAGGAGGACCACATCGCCTGGGGCCGGTGATTCGCGACGGACCTTGTCAGCCTTCACGGCTCCTACGACAGCACCTACTTCGAGACGTTTTGCCGTATATCCCTCGTCATAGATTTCTCTTACATGAGTTGTGGCGAGACCGATCTGGTTACCGTAGCTGGAATATCCGTGAGCGGCCTTCTTGGTAATCACGCGCTGTGGCAGCTTGCCCTGAAGTGTCTCGGCAACAGGCTTGTAGATGTCGCCTGCACCTGTAACACGCATTGCCTGGTAAACATAAGAACGTCCGGAAAGAGGGTCACGGATTGCACCGCCAAGACAGGTGGCGGCACCTCCGAACGGTTCGATTTCAGTAGGATGGTTGTGAGTCTCGTTCTTGAACATGAGAAGCCATTTCTCAAGTCTTCCGTCCACATCCACATCTACATAAATGCTGCATGCATTGTTCTCCTCGCTGACTTCCATATCGTCGAGCAGACCTGCCTTGCGGAGATATCTGCCTCCGATAGTAGCCATATCCATGAGGTTAAGGCCCTTGTTCTCACGGCCGAGCTCTTTTCTCATCTTGAGATAGAGATTCAGAGTTCCGTCAATGTCTTCCTTCATGAAAGACTCCTCTACCCCGATTTCCTCCAGTTCAGTGGTGAAGGTGGTGTGACGGCAATGGTCACTCCAGTATGTATCGAGGATACGGAGCTCAGTCTCATTAGGTTCACGGCCTTCCTCAGTGAAGTATTTCACCACTTCGCGAAGGTCATCGGCATTCATTGCCAGGCCCATCTTGCGGCAGAACGGCTCCAGGTCAGCCTCGGTCATCCCGGTAAATCCCTCAAGCACCGGAACCGGCTTCACTGAAGCAATCTCAGTATCAGTCAGCTTGGTAAGGTCCTTCTCCCTGGACTCGACGGCATTGATATAATAATGCCTGATTCTTGCGACTGTTTCTTCGTCAGTTTCTCCTGAAAGGATAATCAGTTTGGAACTTTTGATGTGCACATCTGCCTTAGGGTCAATAAGATGCACACAGTCAACAGCGGAAGCGGCCCTCTGGTCGAACTGTCCCGGGAGGAACTCGACTGCGATGTACTTGGTTCCCGTCAGGTCACACTCGTCGGTAACATTGTCAGTGACGATTTCTCCGAAGACGCTGTAGCGGCTCTTTTCGAGAAGTTCCGGCGTGAAGCCGAAGAGGTCATAGACATTCAGAAGTCTCAGTGATTTGAGGTCAAGCTGGAGATTCTCATTCAGCTCAGCCCTGAGGCTTGCGGCCTCAACCTGGAATTCAGGATATTTTTCAACAAAAATCCGGTAATTGTTTGCCATCGTTATATTTTGTTTGTCAATTTCCAATATTTTCAGCCCCGGCCGGGCCTTCACCCGCGGGGCAATGTTTATTTCACGAACTTGTCAGCCCAGTCCTTTTCGAACTTTGTCAATGTCATCGGGACGTAGGTTATATGTGCCATCTTGCGTTTCGGACGAGATACCGTCTTTCCGTAAATATGGACAAAAACACCTTTCCCCGCTTCGCCGCAATACGCGTTGTCGCGCTTCGCGGTATTCGAGACTGTACCTGCCGAAGGATTCGTCCAATGCTCGGCATAGGCCCTGTCAATGATTTTCCACGTGGCCTCAAGGTCCTGTCCCAAAATGTTTTTCATTATCGTAGGACACAGAAGGCGAGGTTGGGTCAATGTCTTTCCGAGGAGGAAGTTGCAGAGTTCATCGTATTGTGATGAGGAGCATCCTTCGATGGTATAGTGCCCGCTGTTATGAGGCCTCGGAGCCATTTCGTTGAACACGAAATCGTTGCCCTTGATAAACAGTTCTATCGCCAGAATGCCCTTATAGTCACAGCCTTCCATAAAATGCTCACAGGCATTGACAATGCGGGAGCAAAGTTCTGTCGGCACCGGTTCTTCTCCTGTATAGAGGGTTTCAGCTGGGACGACGCACAGGTCGAGGATTCCGCCTTTGTGGACGTTGCGGCCTATCGGGAAGTGGATTGTATTCTTGCCGTCACGCACCATGATGACGCTGCATTCGTAGTCGAACGGAACGAAGGCTTCCAATATGCATGGAACATGGAGCAGTTCCGCTGCCTTTTCGATGTCTTTGTCTTCCCGGATGACTGCCTGGCCATGTCCATCATATCCCAGCCTTCTGGTTTTCAGGACGCAAGGCATACCGATAATCCTGACAGCATCACGGAGTTCAGCGTACCTGTCGGCATCGGTCATCGGTCGCCCACACCCGCATTGACCTTCACCGCAGCCGTCAGGCACTTCCGCGCAGTCTTCGCTTGCGGTGCACGCCGGCAGCGGGATATAGTCCGGAACCGGGAGGCCGTGGCGCTTGGCGTTGTTCTTTTCGCGCAGTCGGTCCTGGGAGTCGAAAAGCGGCGCAATTCCCTGAGGGATATTGTATTTGCCTTCCAGATGACGGAGAATGTCACCCGGTACGTTTTCGAATTCATAGGTGAGGACGTCCGTCATGTCGCCGAGTTTCTCCAGGGCAACCAAGTCGTCGTATTCAGCGATTATATGCCCGTCACATTCAGCGAATGCCGGAGCCTCAGAATCCGGGTCAAGTGCATAAACGGAAGCACCTTGGCGGTGAGCCGCCTCTGCGATCATGAGACCGAGTTGCCCACCTCCTATTATGCCGATTCTTTTAGTCATTTGTTAAGATTTTTGGATTCTTCTATCAGATTTCAGCCTTGAGTACAGAATCCGTCTGATCTTGTCGGAATTTCTCCAACTTGCGTGCGATGGCCTCGCTCTGAAGCGCAAGTATGGATGCGGCTATCAATGCTGCATTCTTGGCTCCGTTGATTGCGACCGTAGCGACCGGCACGCCGCCCGGCATCTGTACTATGGAAAGAAGAGAGTCGAGTCCGTTAAGAGCGCGTGATTTCACAGGGACTCCGATTACTGGTAGTGTAGTCATGGCTGCGACCATTCCCGGAAGATGGGCCGCCCCGCCCGCTCCGGCTATAATGACGCTTATGCCTCTGTCTTTTGCAGTTTTGGCGTATTCGTACATAAGATCAGGTGTCCTATGTGCGCTCACGACCTTCTTCTCGAATGGGATTTCGAGTGTTTTTAGCATTTCTTCTGCGCCCGACATGACTTCATAGTCACTTGTAGAGCCCATAATGATTCCGACTTTCATATATAAATAAAGAGTATATCTGTGTCTGCTGCAAAAGCATCGCAAATATACTCTTTATTCGTGGCATAACCAAAAAGCCGGAGTGCAATATTTTTATAAAATCATTTTACCCTAAGAGCCGCAGGCAGTCAAACTTGCGGGAACTTGAGGGGCACTCGCGTAACTTGATGGGGCCGGATTATTTTACAGGCTTGTTCGGGGATGCCTTGAGTGCCTTCTTGATTGTCGGCAGGAGAGCCTTGGCATAATAAGTCACTCCAAGGTCAGTGAAATGGACTCCATCCACGGTACCTTCCTTCATTTCATCCAGAAGTTTGTCGCCGGAAACATAATATACGCGTTTCTCTCCTGTCTTGCGGAGCGTTTCATAGAACGCTTTCTGGGCATTGTTTCTTGCGATTATATCCTCGCGCTCAGCATTGTTCAGACGCATTGTCGGGCAAAGCGGATGCTCCACGAGAATTACCGGCACGTCCGGATGCGCATCACGGATGATGCGGAAAAATTCCACACTGTGAGCCTCGATGCGGTCAGCCTTGCAGTTCGGAGCATTGTCCAGCACATAGAGAGCAGGTGTTTCCACTGATGCCATCAACTGGGCGATATCCAGGTCGAGGAGAGCGTTGCCGCTGAAGCCAAGATTGATAACCTCGATGTCGAGGGCTCTCTCTATCAATGATGTATTTACCATTCCCGGACGCGAAACGCAGCCTCCCTGGAGAATACTTGTGCCGTACATCACTATCGGGCAGCCTCTTCTAGGGCTGTCAACCTGAGGCTTACTGATGACGCTGGAATTGTCAACACCGATTTCAAGTGATGTAACCCCATCATACAGCGAGAGATAAAGCATATATTCACGTTCCTTGCGGTCCATGTCCTGCACAAGTACGGATTCCGTGGTTTTCTGGCCTTTCGTCGGTCTGCCGACACCAGTAAAGTACCATTTGCCTTCGTCGAGAACATACAGGTCAAGGCCTCTGATTCCGGACGGCGCCATGTGGTTCATTTCCATTTCGAAAAGCGAGGTCCATCTGGCCTTGATAATCGGGGAATCGGTACGGAAACGCACGTAAATGCCGGCCGAGTGAAGTCCGTGACGCCAAAGATCCGATCTTGTCGTCTTCTCGTAAGAGGCCGGAAGCCTGTCGTAAGGGGTCAATGTCTCCTGTGTGGCTTTTCCGCCGATTAGAAATTCCGTGGCATCGTGGAATACGATTCCGTCTTTTTCCGGCTGTCCGGCTTGTGCGGCAAATGCAAAGGCCAGCATTGACGCAGCGGCGAATGCAACCGCAAAAATTTTTCTTTTCATCATATTATATCAGTAGTGTGTAATGTTAATATCTTCTGTCATTGACAAAGTTCTTGACATCATTCCATTTGTAGTAAACGCCTGATACCGGTTCGAGTCCCGCAATCGTGCGTTCTTCGTCGTTATATACGAATTTTACCAGAATATCCTGCGATTTTTTACTCCTGTAGAATATTATCTGCAGGTTGGATGCAAGCGGGATGTTCATAGGGTCGTTCCACCTGGTCGGGATTTCGTCGAATGACACGACATTTCCTACGCCGCTGAGATGCAGGTAGCTTGCGAGTGAAAGCAGCGGGTAGTCGTGTCCGAATTTCAAATCGGCGGCATAGCGGCCTGTGGACAGGGCCTCGTCAGCTTTTTTCACAATATCATTGACAAGAGGCTTTATGCTTTTCATCCTTTCCGCTCCAAATTCGACGGAATTGCATTGGCGTATATACAGTTCGCGGTTGCTGTAGTCCCACCATTTGTAGATTACGTCTTCCGGAAGGTGCCTGTAAACGTTTGCGTCAATGCCGGAGGATCTGGCGATTCGCGCTACGCCCCAGATTTTTTCCTGGAATTTGTCAATGTTGTCCACTATTTTTCTGGCGGCAACGGGGTCCGTGAACAGGTTTTTCATTACCTGAACGGTATCAGTAGGCACTTTCCTAAGCGGTTCCAATATGATTCCGGAAGCCTCGCGGATGTGTTCTGACGGATGGTCGCTGACATATTTCATTATCACGTCGTCGCTGTCTATCTCGAATTTCAGACTAGGGCGGCGTCTTATCAGTTCTCCCGTAAAGTTAGCCATGCTGACAAGACAGCGGTGCACCGTGCTGGACTCCACGCGTATGAGTCCGCTCCCTTTCTTGAATACTTGCGGATAATTTTCGAACATCCTGTCAGCCAATTCCCTGTGCTCCCACTCGCCGAGTCGTGTAAGATGCCCGTCAGCGCCATGGTGCACTTCTGCCACAGTCCTGGTTTCGTTCAGCAGTTCTTTCCCTTCTTCTGTCAGTAGTCCTTCTTTCTCTGCTTTTTCCAGTATTTCAATGACATAGGTGTAGTTCCCAAGTCCCCAGTCTGTCCTGGAGCCATGTCTTCCATAATGGCTTATATACACCGGATCATATCCTTTCGGCGCCTGTGTCACCGGCATTGTCCTGAATTCATAAGGATGCGTATTGACTCCAGCTCTGTCGTAGTCTTCGCGAATCATCTGCATCGGCTGCAATTGCAGCAGCATTGCAAGTAGTAATGGAAATGATAGCATAATTATTCAGTGTTATTTTATCTTACATTTCAATATTATTCAATGCCTTGTCTATTTCAACGCGGCCCTGCGGATTTACCGTCGGTTAGCATATTTCCCGATGGTCTTTATGTTCCCGACTACATGTTTTCCTCAGGCTTTCCATGTCAAGTCTTTTCAAAGTTACGAAATTTTCTTATTTTTTCGGCCCACCCTCTTGTTTTTTCCAAAAATATGCGTACCTTTGCAATCCACTTCACAAAAAAAGATGAAGCGGGCGAAATAAAATTCGACTTTGGAGAGATGGCAGAGTGGTCGAATGCGGCGGTCTTGAAAACCGTTGATCTTAACGGGTCCGGGGGTTCGAATCCCTCTCTCTCCGCAAACAAATTGAAGCTCAGCGCTTTGCGTTGGGCTTTTTTCGTACATAGCTGCCGGGAGCCCCGCTGCTGTAAGGACTTACCCTATTTAACCAAGTAGCGCGACACGTCTATATGTGAATAAACCACATGCAAATCTGAAATACAGATAAAAAAATGATTAAATTTGTATGAGACTCCTGAGATGGAGCTATACTATTATCAATAATATTTCTGGTATGACACAGGATTTGACCACATCTCAAATAGAAAGACAAAATGTATTGAATAATCGGATAGCCATACCGAGGATTCAAGATGCTATCGGGGTTCACGCCTTAGAGTTTGAAGGCAAGTTCTATCTGACCAAGCAGATGGTGGCAGATTTCTTTGAGGTAGACATGCGCACCATTGATAATTATCTATCCACATATGAGAGTGAGCTAAAGAACAACGGCTACATTTTATGTAAAGGTAAAATGCTGAGTGAGTTCAAGTTACATTTTGCTCACGAAATTGATTTCGCGAGCAAAACTACCCAATTGGGATTATTTGATTTTCGCGCTTTCCTCAATATCGGGATGCTTCTGAGCGACAGTGAGAAAGCCAAAAAATTAAGAAGTGTAATATTAGATATCGTCATTGCGACAATCAATGAGAAAGCCGGCGGTGGCACGAAATATATAAACTGGAGAGATCGAGAATATCTCCCTGCCGCAATCCAAGAAGAAAATTATCGCAAAAATTTCACGTCGGCAGTAAACGAGTGTGTTGAAGGACATACCACATTCAAGTATTCCCAAGTGACGGATATGATTTATAGCGCTGTTTTTTTTGAAAAAGCCAAAGAGTATAAGGAACTTCTTAAACTGAATAAGAAGGACAATGCCAGAGCTACAATGTATGCAGAAGTACTTAGAGTTATCAGTTCTTTTGAAAATGGCATTGCCTCTGCAATCAGACAGGAATTTGGACAAACCGGCAGTCTCTTATCCATTAGAAGAGTCCAGGCTCTAATAAAAGAACAAGCCGAGAGCGCAGCGATGAAGCCGTTCTTATATGATGCCAGGCAAAAAATGGCATCAAGAGACTTAGGCTTCAGGGATGTGTTTCACGAGAATATTTCAGATTACTTGAAGGCATTGTCTCCGGAAGATTTTGAGAGATTTATCGGAAGCGAATCATTGGATTTGGAAAAACTTCTTGATAATGATGAGAATCGTGCAGTCCTCAATAGACTTAAACAATAATCGTGATGAAGGAGACAGTATATCTAACAAAAGAAGAACTCCTTCAATACTATCGCGAAACCATCCAGCAAAGTGGTGGTGGAATGGCCGATATTCGCGACGAAGGTGGACTGGACAAAGTTCTGGTTTTTATTCAGGACGACAACTACTATCCAACCTTTGAAGACAAACTCACATACCTTGTCTTCGGTCTGTGTCACGGACATTATTTCGCTGATGGCAATAAGAGGATTTCACTCGTCGCAGGTGCTCACTTCCTAATAAAGAACAAATATAGTTGGGCAGGTTTTCACTTTTTGCCTGATATGGAAGCATACATTTGGCACGTTGCTGCCGGTAATATAGACAAGGACCTGCTTCTTCCAATTATTCATTCAGTAATCTATCATGAAGACATGGATGAAGCAACAAAGTTGAGAGTTATTCACGCAATGGAAAAGAGTCCTTTATATTCAGAAGAAGTATGACCTTTCGTAGTTTTACAAAACACAAGAAACAATCCATAAAATGACAGATACACAGCTGAAACAGTTGAAAGACAATTTGTGGCATAGTGCGCAATAGCAAGATACTCCCTCCAGCGGGAAGACGCCACGGCCACCCTCATAACACATTGATAATCAGATACCATTTATTTCAGGTGTGGATTTTTGGCAATTTTTTAGCCAGTAATCCACACCAAATTACATAACTATCTGTAAACCAACCAATTCCAAAATCAGATGTGGCGCCGTCCCGACACTTGAGTCTGGAATCAGAAAAACAGAAGTACGGAATCGATAAAACAGCATCAAGACTGAGACTTTTCATTTAATCCTCACTCTCCTCTTTTATAGGCACAAGAGAAAACACAAGGTCATTCTCAGCAAGATTATAAAGCCTGGCAACTTGACGGAGCAACTTCACTTTCGTATTTGTGTCATTTCCTGTATTTACCCATACATCATCCGCCACCTTTTTGACATAGGTCTCACTCTTTGCATTCTCACGAGTAATCCAAACATTATCCCTGCTATTAGCTTCAGCCTGAAGAATTGACGGATTTATCTCATACAGCAACTTAAATGTGTCTCGAATGGTATCGGCCCAGTCAGGAACAGAATAAATTGTCCCGGCCAATGTAAAACTGTTAATCTTCCTACCCTTAAAAACAAAATCTTCGTCATAAACAGACACTTCATCATCGAGCTTTACAGCCGGCTTGTATGAGGTTTCCGGATACGGCCACACAGTTAGAGCACGCTTACCCATCTCTGTTTGACGCTCCTTCATCTCAGCCTCTGTCCATTTATCAAACTTGGATATATACTTGTTCAGTCTAAGTGGACTTGCTGCAAATCCATTCTTATCTTCTTTCTTTTCCTGAAACGGCCTGTTGCTATACTGAACATTATATCCTGTCAATGTCAGATTCGCAATGGTATGCAACCATTCCTCATGAATCCTCGAGTAATCACTCCCAAGCTGTTCTTTCCAATGCTGAGTAAGAGTCTGAGGCATAATATGCTCCACACTCAACCCTCCTTTCTGGACATTATTGATGACGTCGATCTTTTCCTTACTATTTCCATTTTCAAGACGGTCAAGAATATAGGTCCGGCTCTTTGGCCTCATAAGATATACCAGCTTTTCTATAAAACTCTGACGGAACTCGTCATCCTTCGGGAAAACAACGGTTCTCTTTCGATTCTCAAGAAGATAAACCATCACATCATAATAGCTATCTTCTTCTTTCTTATTCTTAAGCACTTGCTGGTGCAAAGTCGCAAACATCTTAAGCAACGCATTTGTAGGATATCCACATATTAAACGCCTGAAGACGAATATTTCAATGCAAGAAAGAATCTTGGTAATCTCACTCTGCGGCATATTTTGTTCTTCCGCATAAGTGAGCAAACCAAGTAAATATGCATAAGTGATTGTCAATTCCAGATAATTCAAACGGGACATTATCTCGTTCGCAGAAGCATCGCCTACCCGAGCAGACTTAATTCGTTTATACAGAGATGCATACCGCTTCATTTCAGCCATTATGGGTTCTATTTCTTTCCCTTCCGCAAATGACTTAAAAGCAGGATATACATCTTGGAATTTAGGGATATCACCTGTCGGTGACTTGATTGTCAAATAATCTCTAATAAAATTGTCAAGCTCATCTTTTCCGGAACAATCCTTCTCAATGAAGCTCCAGTACTTAGTATAATACTCCTCTTGCTTATCCTCAGACAGGCCCATGAGAACGAAATTTCTAATCTTGTCAGCTTCCGTAAGGTCAAGGCCAGTTGAATTCAGGCTCTCAAAAATCAACTGCGGGTCATCGTCATTTCCAAGAAAGATATCGATCACAATCAGCCGCTTGATAGCCTCAAAGAAGTCATCAATCTTCACATTGAGATTCTTGACGCTATTGTAGAAATAATTGAAATTTGAGACGACATTAGATTCTGCAAACTCTCCGCCTTTACCCTCATCCACAAGATAATCAAACGCATCACGGTCATCCTTATTCAATTTAAGACGCACCTTCTTCTCGGTTGTCTCATACTCATCCACCAAGAACTTCTTGAATATCTTTTCCGCAAGTTTACTATCATCTGCTTCAATGTTACCGCGTTTAAGATTCCAGTATATTGCAAGAAATATAAGACAGACTGTCGTCATTCTCTGCTGTCCGTCAATGACAAGAAACTCATCTGCACGACCACCTTTGGATCTGGACCTTACTATACACCCAAAGAAATGGCTTGGCCTATCATACTTAACGATATCAATCAAGTCAGAGAACAACTGTCTGCACTGACTGGCACCCCAATCATAATTACGTTGATAAACAGGTATAATAAAGCGGTTCTCAGAACCATCCATTAGTTTCAACAGGGGTTTATCTTCTCCTTTCATGAATTTTCATTCTTTGGTTACTATCTATCAAATTTATTAAAAACCCGCGAGAATACAATGATAAACCCCTATCGATTATTACGGCAGCTTATATCGTTGTCATAACAATACTACCAATTAACAATCTTGTCAACTATTTGCTGTTGCTCTGTAGATGTCCTCCTAAGATAGATTCTGGTCGTCTCAATGCTCTCATGCCCCATAAAGTCGGCGAGCAATGCAATATCATTATATCGCTCCAGAAAGTTCTTGGCGTATCGGTGCCTGAAAGAATGTGGGCACACAACCTTTGGATTCAGTTTATATCTGACCGCATAATTCTTAAGTTGTTGGGAAATCCCGCGCGTAGTTATTCTGTCACCAAACCTATTGAGAAACAGATAACCAGAACAGCGTCCTAAAGGGTCTAGCCATTTCAACGCCTCGCATCTGGATGGAGTATGTTCTCGGACTGAGCCCATACTATCTGCGTGATGGCCGCAATCTCTCGGAACTCCTTCCTCTGGCTTGGTATCTAGTGACTAACTTGAGCAAAGTTGCTGCAATTAGGAGCAAATAAGTAACGAATCTCAGAAAATCGAAGAAAATTGCAATACGTACTTCTCCAGAGGGTATCGAAAATCCAGTCCAGAAGGAAGTCCCGCCACACATCTCACCGCAGTATCGGGTTTAGTTTAGGTTGCGGCAATTATTGATGATTTGAGTCTAGAGGCGGTGTGGATGACGAAATTGACTGAACATTATTAACGAACATATTTCGTCAAGCATTTTCAGCGGCTTATAGAATGTAAATATTCAAGAATCTGCGCACTTTCAATATTACGCATATACATCTCCATATACTCCCAATCAGGTGAGCCATCCGCTTTGCTCGGCAGGGTGATGATTTCTTTGGCCAAACGATTTGCGCTTCGTTTATATCCAAAGTTATACTTTCCTCTCACTCGATCCGCAATCGTTGTAATGAATGTTCCGTTATACTTATTTAGATGACTATTATATCCCAAAGTCATATCTGATGTAGCAATGAAGTCCTCGGCTTTATATATGGAATACCCCATCGAACCTTCCCCGTTACGAATAAAAGCTATACAATTTCCTTTTTGGATTACACTCTCATCGCTACTAACAAAGCATAAAACACCATTGTTTTGATTCGTAGCGCCAAGATAACTAATACCATTATCGTTCTTTTCAATATGATTAAGACCTTTAGACCTTCCAGCGACCAGCGTTGGGAACAAATCACGCAATAGGAAGTTGTTCCAACTTATCGCCCCCATTTTGGATTCATTTAAAGATACTCGTTCTTTAAATACTTTCAGCGTGGTATTTAGAATATTCTGTTCTACACTTTTCATGAAAGATGACATGAAGACGAAATCAATTTCGCCTTCATCGGTAGCAGGAAGCAATAACTTTTCACGCTTTATGCGTTCATCATTTATTTCCCTATTAAAACTGTATTTTTCTGCTAATCTATTGACAATAGGGATCATGAATAAGTATGCATACTTATCAACCCCGCGTCTTTTTAATTTAGTGACATGATCGCTTGCTACAAAAGTATAATTATGATAGAAAGCGCAACCGACACTACCACTATTTGCCAATGTCAAACAATCCGAAAACTTCCTTATGCCACCTTTATTACCAATGAATCCGTCAACACCGTTGTTGCAAGATGTCGATGACACGTAAGGTGTCTTACCTTCCTCATGATCAGCCTTTTTGAGACGCCTTCCACGTTGTATTTCGGTAAATACTTCCGTGAAATAAAATGGTTTCCATTTTGCACATAGCAAATTACCCCCCCCAGTATATCGTTCGCTATCAGTCGTTTGCATAATCTTTCTATCGTAGGTTTCAATATTTGCTGTTCCTTTTGCTTCATAAATGAAGTCATAAACTGGAAATCTATCTCAGCACTATCATCGACGGGCAAATATATTCTGTCTTTTTTTATCCTATCCAAAGAAGCCATATATCCGTAACTGTATTTTGCGGCCGTTGTTTGAGCTATAGCTTTAGACATGAATAATGCAACATATCTGTTCAATTGAAAATTCTTTGGATACAGAAGAATTATAGATGAACCGGCACCACCTCGCCCCAAAAAGTCATATGGATGATAATAGCAACTTCCGTCAACTGGACTAATTGATAGACAATTACCTCTATCAAGAATATCGCCATTAAGCTTACAAAATTTAGTAACTCCATTATTTATGCCACCAGACGCAATAAACGGGACCCCACCACAATCAAAGTCATCTTCTTTTCTACTTGCTGGTCTTTTTGCTTCGAACAGTTCCCCTATGTTAAATGCAACCCACGTTTTATTGCTTAATCCAAGATTAACCATTTGTTTCCCCTTCTTCTTTATTAAACAAATACCCTCTCCCGTGAGTAATCATATTAAACTCAAAAGTCAGATAATCAGCCATCGTATTCTCAAAATCCTTCTCTGACGGGATTTCATCATTAAAATAGTAAAATGAATGTAGCCATTCATCTTCCGCTTCAATAGACGTTTTCACACAGAATTTAGTCTCAGCTTCAATTCGATCAAACCAAACATCAAGCAAATGCTGGCGTTTATCTTTAGCACTTGCTGTTTCTTCCAATCCAATATGCTTGCTCACAACGAATCCATCATCTTCAAAATTGATAAACTTACAAAGGTGATTCTTGTCATGCGGAATACCCGCCGTAAACACGGCTATACATGGATTAGTTCCAACTCCATAGAATGTACTTTTATTGAGTGTAATAACTCCCTCTAATGTGTGTCTTTTAAGAATGCTATGCTTGATATTCTGTTCCTCCTTGCTTTTACCTGTAACCGATGATTGGGGTATAATAACAATTGCCCTTGCTCCCTCTGTCAATGAATCCAGCAAGTGCTCTGTAAAACTTATTTCATACAAATCAGGATTCGATTTGGAACCTTGGGAATAAGGAGGATTCATCATTCCGACAGTACATCCCTTTTGCTGTATCTGCATCGGATTCTGCTTCAAGAAATCCAAGTTCTGCAAATTACTCTTACCATCACCACGAAGAATCATATTAGTAGTCGCAATCGTAAACATATACGACTGTAGCTCTATTCCAAACAATTGATCTCTCCTAATTTGTCTTCGCTGGTTTTCGTCATCCGTCATTTTCACCATTCTATGCATGGCCGCGATCAAAAAACCAGCCGTTCCACAACAAGGGTCTAATATTTTATCCGTTGTTTTAAGTTGTGCTAAATCACAGAACAACTCCGTTATATGCTTTGGAGTCAAGACAATACCCAATGTCTGTCCATCGCCGCCAGAATATGACATAAACTCACCATAGAACCGACCCAGATAATCTTCAGCGGAATTATTATATCTGATGTTCTTAAAGATACTATTGTAGAGGAATTCAGCGTAATGCTTCAGAGGTGTTTTTCCCAACATTCCATCTATTTCATTGATTTTTGTAGTATCTTTAATTACAGAGAACTGACTAAGCAGTTTGTCGCGTTTAACCTCCGGAGAAACATTCGCACGAGCAAGATTACTCTTTATGGCATCATAAATCTTCTGCCCATCAGTTATTTGCGCATCCCCAACAAGTGATTCTAGCGAAAAATTCTTATAATCTATTTCACGCAGAGCCAGCATTATTCCTGATACGACCAATGGTTTTTGTTCCGTTGTAAGATTTCCATAATTCCGCAGGGCATTATGCAGTTTCTCAGCATCCTTGAGAATTTCAGCGGTTGTCTTTTCTACATCCGTTTCTTCACGCAGTATTTCTTTGAGATAAAATTCATCGATATTCTTCTCATTAAAAGAAATGAATGTCTCCACATCAGACAATTCTTGGTAATCACCACGTTCGTTTACAAATATTGGCGTTATCCTATGGTGTTTCTCATTTCCAGAAACTCCAAAAGCCAAAATTTTATTATACGATGTATGTAAAGCAAGATGCAACGCATAGAATAATGCTCCATTAATAGCATAATCCCTCACTGCTTTTACATCTTGCGATAATAAACCATCCGCATTCTTATAACAATGTTTGTCTATTGACGCCTTGTCCTCTATCACGAGAATTAGATCCTTGACAACACCGCAGTATTCTGGATAACCAACATTTCCAGTTTTCGATTTAGAAGCTGTTTTTAACGCCTCATTTATCTCCTCTATGTCACATCCTTGCGGCGTCAATTGAATATCAGCCTCTTTCAGCAGTTCATGAACCCAAAGATCTGTCTTAACCTCTTTTTTTGCCATGCGTTGGTTCTGTTTTAATAAGGTTTGGGACAAGCATATATCGCACATCGACATTTAAAATATCCGCAATTTGATACAGAATTGGTATCGAAGGTTGGATTTTATTTGTCGCATAGAGATTTCCCATATTAAAACTCATGCCGAGCATATCAGCCAATTCAATTTGGCTAATACCTCATGCGCCCACAATCTCTTTTATCTTGTTCATAGCTAAACTTGCCCGACTGCAAAGATACACATTTTTATTTGGTACGACTAAGCCTTGCTACTATTTAAGATAGAAGAGCCTCTGAAATAATATTAGTGGTAGTCAAGCCTATCATTCTCGTCCTATCCGACACCAACGCCAAACATCAACGAACGGAAATTAACAATGCGACTCGCCTACCCCTGCTTCGAGTTTCCAGATTATTTTGTATCACAAAAGCGACACAGATATATATTATCAAGTTTATAACACATCTCACTCCTTCTCGTTTCTTGAGAAGCGCAAGATCAATAACCGCCCTTAGGAAGAGGATTTATGTAAGAACAGATAATTCCTCAAGACAATAGCTACACCGTCATCGCCCCCGAAATTCACCATATATGAGTCATGAATATCCATATACTATAAAGAGACACTCTTCTGCTATAATATTTTCTCGATAAACCTTGAAAACTTGGTGTCGGAAGCTTCAATGCACTTCACATATAGTGTACGCTCAGCCTGCGCGATCAATTTCACATCATTAGAAATGACTAGGCGGTTATCCCTAGAGATACCCTTTGCTTTTCTTGCCGAGTATACATACATTCACAAAGCCACCGACAATCGGAGCATTCTGAACGTTGTAAAGAATAATCCGTACATTGCGCAGCAAGCACATTATCATCAGTATCTTGTATCCGTTAATTAAGTTAATGACGTTATCTCCGTTACTTGAGTTGTTTGGGTTATTCCGCAAGAGCAAGAACAGCGAGGCTGACCCAAAAGGTCAGCTTCTTTGTTTATAAGGATAGTATCTGAATGTGATGATAGGTATTGCAGAGGACACCATTCG
>OIWU01000598.1_pt1 | contig 42977 bp, 29 predicted proteins | sample 1587711 | NCBI WGS metagenome assembly OIWU01 (sample SAMEA3888909, study PRJEB22519) | human gut metagenome | biome: human gut; feature: human-associated habitat; material: faeces | place: Denmark | collected 2010 | reverse complement strand
CCTATAATTTTCAAAAGAAATCACAATAGTGATTGCTGCTATCAACCTTTTATTTTCAAAATGAATTCCCTGCTTTTCAAACAAGGCTTCTTTGCATCACAAACAAGGCTTCTTTGCACTGCAAACAAGGCTTGTTTGTGAGGCAAAGAAGCCTTGTTTACAAAACAGACATATACGGATGCAGACGCATAGATACAGTGTACTGAAAACCAACACATTACGCTAAACAAAAAGAGGGTACAAGAGAGATTTTCATGGCGAATGCTTGCCAGTTTCGTGCGAAATGAGTAAATTTGCCATTATTAACCGATTTCGTAACAGAAAAACTGATTTATGAAGAAAATAGCAACATTACTCATAGCGACACTGCTCGTCGCTGCAAGCGCAAGTGCACAGGTGCTCTACCGCATTTCCAGCAACACACTGGAGAAACCGTCGTACATCATCGGCACATTCCACCTCGCCAACGTGAGCTTCGTACACCAGATACCAGGCGTGAAGCAGGCACTCACCGACACCGAGCAGGTGTACGGAGAAGTGAAATGGGACTCCATGACAAACCTCGACTCGCTGAAAATGATGCAGAAGAAGATGATGATGCCCGAAGGACAGACACTCAAGACTGTGCTGACAAAAGAGCAATTCGCCAAACTCGACGCATTCATCACCAAGACAATGGGCGTGGGACTCTCCAACCCGATGGTGTTCGCACAGATGGGACAGCTCGCACCGGGCGCATTGGCAACACAGTTGCAGACACTCCTGTACATGTCGAACCACATAGGAGAGTTCGACCCGACAAACACCATCGACCAGTACTTCCAGACACAGGCAAAGAACAACAACGAACCCACCGAAGGCCTTGAAACAATGGAGTTCCAGGCCGGACTCCTCTACGCCATGGTGCCGCTCGAAAGACAGGTGACACAGCTGATGTGCCTGCTCGACAACACCGAATACTACGCCGGACTCCTCGACCGTATGGCGGAAGCCTACTACAGCCAGGACCTCAATGCTCTCGAAAAGACAATGGACGAGAAACTGAGCGCAACCTGCGACGCCACAGAAGAGGAGAAGGCAGCACTCATAGACAACCGCAACAGGGACTGGGCGACAAAGATGCCGGCGATAATGTCGGCACGCCCCACCATGTTTGTAGTGGGAGCCGGACACCTCACAGGCGACAAAGGCGTGCTCGCGCTGCTGCGGAACGCCGGCTACACGGTGGAGGCAGTGAAGTAGGGACTACGCTGCCGCCAGTAAGAACAACAACCGGCGAAAAGCACCCCTGCTAACATCAACCGACTATGAAAAGAAAAAGAACAATATTTATAAAGGACTGGATGACACTACATCCATTCTCCAAGTCAGGCGAAACAGACCTGTACTACACCAATCTTGCCGACAAGGTATGCGCGATAATCGAAGACTCCGAGTACGGCAAGCTGCTGCGAAACAAAGGCGACCTCATATACCTCAGCCTGTGCGTCACATCATGGTTTGAAGACGTGATTTCACAACTCGGCATCTGGAAGGCGTTCACCACAGAGTGCAAGCAACGCTACGGCACATACATACCGTTCTACGACACCGACGGCACATACATACAGGACGAGATAAACCTCGCCGACGTGAAATTCCTGCTCTGGCACCATGTGCAGCACATCTACTTCGACAACGAATTCATCTACCCCAACACCGACGGACTCGAAGAAACGGCAGAGAAGATATACGAACTCTTCGACAAGGAATACGAGACAGCGCCCGAAAACGAGAACCTCAGACGGTTGCTATGCACCGACGAGGTGACAGAGAACGACTTCTACCAGTATCGCGACCTGCTCAAATGGTTCCACTACGGATGCTACTTCAACCTCGGCAACAACAAGATACTGCGCCAGAGCATTGAAAACGCAGCACATGAAGCACACAACCAGACAGAGCTCAACCTCATAACCTACGACATACAGAACGAACTCGTGTCGGTGTCGCGCAGCAATCTGCTATCACTCACCACACCTGAATGGATGGCACGCATAGCAAGCCTGCACCCGGCACGCAAGATATGGGCAGAAGCGGAGTGCAAACCGGTCAGCTACTACACCATAGAACGCGAGGACGAAAGCTACATCTACATGAAGGACCTGCTCACCGGCGAGAAGGGAATAAAAGTGAACAAACTCTCGGTGCAGATGGAACACATCGACAAACTCATAGAGAACAAGAGCATTGCGACAGCCGTCCTCTTCCGCTACGGCAGCAGCTGGTGGCTCAACGGAATACTCTCAGCCGTCGATAACAAGAAGGACACCAAGGAAATGATAGCCAAGGAAAAGGCGAAACGCAGACACACCGACGAGAAAGCAATATACGACAGGTTCAAAGAAGCAAACGGAGGCAAGTGGTACGCATTCTTCAAGGACAGAAAAGCACTGCTGCAATTCCTCAACAACGACATGGGATTCGCCAACATGACAATGGAATCGCTGCCGGAGATAAAGGAAGTCGGCGACACGATACTCGCTTGCGCGACTCCGCACTGCGGCATGCGTATGCTCTTCGGAATGGCTCCATGCATAAAATCCGACGACAATCCGCTCTACGACGAAGCCACAGCCAAGAAATATGCACAGAACTTCCTCTTCAACGAGGAGAACATACCATACGAAGTAGCAACCCTCTTCAACGAGAAAGGAATGCTGCCCGACGCCACGGCAGAGAACGAAGCCGACCCCAAACTGCGCAACATGCTCGACGCAAACCGCCAGTTCATCATCGACTACAACCTGCACGGCAGACGCGACACCGACCTGTCGCCCGCCGGACAGTGGTAAAGACATAAGTTCCGCAAGTCTCCGACACACTTCCGACACACAGCCTTTCCGCAGGAAGCATGCCGCAGACGGGCGGAACTTCTATAACAACGAACAAGCAAAAGAACTACTACCTGCATTATGAACATTGTCTTCAACATAACCTACTCCACCAAATTCGGCGAGGAAGTCAGCCTGAACATACCCGTTGCCGACACCGACGGCGTGGTACGCACAGCCACTTTCAAGATGAATACCAACGACGGCGAACACTGGAGCTACCGACTTGACAACCTGTGCAAGCAGGACAATCCCGTAATAGAATTCTTCTTCGCCGTGAACAACGGCACACGCGAACTGCGACGCGAATGGCTCACGGTGAGACACAGGCTCGAACTGGCCACCATCGCCACGGAGAACGCCACCGTAAAGTGCCGCTGGATGGAGACACCCTGCGACTCCTACCTCTACTCTTCGGCATTCACCGACTGCATAAACCGGCGGCGTCCGGGCAAGACGCAAAGCCGGAAGCTGCCCCGCGCACTGCGACTCGTGGTGAGAGCACCGCAGCTCAAGAGCGGCGCGAAACTGCTTCTCGTGGGCGACGATAACTGCCTGGGACGCTGGAACCCTGACAAAGGCATCGCAATGACCGAACACAACACCAACGAATGGGTGGCAGATGTCGATCTGACAGCATTCAGCGGCGGAAGCACCGAGTTCAAGTTCGTCGCCAAGACCGACATGGACGAGATAATGTGGGAGACCGGCTACAACCGCCGCATAACCCTACCCGACCCTCATGCCGACGGAACCCATGTCATAGAATGCGACCAGGCCTTCTTCGAGATATGCGACATGAAGCTCGCCGGCACGCTCATACCGGTGTTTTCACTGCGCACCGAGGGCAGTTTCGGCGTGGGAGACTTCGGCGATCTGAAGCGCATGGTGGACTGGGTAGCCGAAACCGGACAGCGGGTCTTGCAGATACTGCCCATAAACGACACCACGACCACGCACACATGGGCCGACTGTTACCCTTATTCCTGCATAAGCATCTTCGCCCTTCATCCACAGTATGCCGACCTGAGGCAGCTCCCGCCAATCGACGACGAGGCGGAACGCCGCCGCATGGAAGACCTGCGCAAGGAACTGAACGCACTGCCACAGATTGACTACGAGCGTGTGAACCGCGCCAAGAACGAGTATCTGCACACGATATTCTGCCAGTGTGCCGACCGCACCATGAAGTCGGCGGCATTCAAACGCTTCTTCGCCGACAACGAACACTGGCTCGTGCCGTACGCACAATACAGCTATCTGCGCGACGCCTACGGCACCGCCGACTTCGAGAAGTGGCCCAGCCACAGGGAATGGTGCGAAGCCGAGCGCGGACAGCTCGCCAATCCGCGCACGAAAGCCTACAAGAAACTGGCCTACCACTACTACATACAGTTCGTCCTGCACCAGCAGATGCAGGCCGCACACGAGTACGCCAAGGCACGGGGAGTAATCCTCAAGGGCGACATCCCGATAGGAGTGAACCGCAACGGATGCGACGTGTGGCACGAACCAGCCTACTTCAAGATGAACGCGCAGGCCGGTGCGCCGCCCGACGCCTTTGCGCAGAACGGCCAGAACTGGGGATTCCCCACCTACAACTGGGACGCAATGCTCGCCGACGGAGGCCAGTGGTGGATAAGACGCTTTCAGCACATGGCCAATTACTTCGATGCCTACCGCATCGACCATGTGCTCGGTTTCTTCCGTATATGGTCGATTCCCAGCGAATGCGTGCATGCTCTCATGGGACAGTTCGACCCGTCGATAGCCATGACACGCGACGAAATAGAGTCGTACGGACTCACATTCGACGAGGAACGCTACACCACACCCTACATAAACGACTGGATTCTGGAGCGCATCTTCGGCGCACAGGCCGACGAGGTTAAGCAGGCGTTCCTTGAAACACGCCCCGACGGACTCTACGCCATGCGTCCCGAATATGCCACGGAGCGCATGATAGAAGCGGCTTTCGCACACCGCCGCACAAAGGCCGACACCACCCTGCGCGACAACCTGTACAAGCTCACGAGCAACGTACTCTTCGTGCGCGACGCCAACGACGCCAACAAGTTCCACCCTCGCATCACCGCACAGCTCAACTTCGCCTTCCAAACACTCAGCGAAAAGGACAAAACACGCTTCAACCGCCTCTACGACGACTACTATTACCGCCGCAACAACTACTTCTGGTACCGCGAAGCAATGAAAAAACTACCCATGCTCGCGGAAGCGACAAGGATGCTCGTGTGCGCCGAAGACCTCGGCATGGTGCCCGAATGCGTGGCATGGGTGATGGAGAAGCTGCGCATACTGAGTCTGGAACTGCAACAGATGCCCAAGGAATACGGCGTGCAGTTCGGCAACCTGGCACACAATCCCTACCGTAGCGTGTGCACAATATCCACTCACGACATGCCCACACTGCGCCAATGGTGGGACGAAGACCCAGCACGGACGCAAGACTACTACTCCACCGTGCTCTACCGCCACGGCGACGCGCCGCATCCGCTGCCGGGATGGCTCGCCCGTGAGATAATAGAACGCCACCTCGCCTGCCCGTCGATGCTGTGCATCCTCGCCCTGCAGGACTGGCTCGCCATAGACGAACGGCTGCGTCTGCCCGACGCCAACGCCGAACGAATAAACATCCCTGCCGACCCGCACCACTACTGGCGTTACCGTATGCACCTGAACATAGACGACCTGCTGGCCGACAAGGGCTACAACGACACGATAAAGGAAATGCTTGCAAATGGAGGACGAAGAGTCTGATTTTCAAGCACATACATACAGCAGCAAAAACAAGGCTTCTTTGCACTCAAAAGAAGCCTTGTTCGTATAGCAAAGAAGCCTTGTTTGCGTCGCAAACAAGGCTTCTTTTGAAAACGATGTAATATGATGTCTCACCCGACTATACGGGCAAGCCAATCATTATGAATTATGAATTCAGAATTATGAATTACCAAATGTTCTCCGTCAGTCGCGCTCTATGAGTACAACGGCGTATGCAGAGATACCCTCTTCGCGCCCCGTAAAGCCGAGCCGCTCCGTTGTCGTGGCTTTGATGGAGATGTTGTCCTCGTCGGTACCCATCACTTCGGCAAGACATTTCTTCATTGCCGGCACATGAGGATTGATTTTGGGACGCTCGGCACACACCGTGGCATCTATGTTGCCAATGCGATACCCCTTGGTGGCAATGAGTTCCACGGTCTTGCGCAGAAGTATCTTGCTATCCACATCAAGCGTTTCGGCGGCGGTGTCGGGGAAGTGATAGCCTATGTCGCGCATGTTGGCTGCGCCGAGAAGAGCGTCGCAAATGGCATGTATAAGCACATCGGCGTCGCTGTGTCCGAGCAGTCCGAGCGTGTGGTCAATCTTGATTCCTCCGAGCCAGAGGTCGCGCCCTTCAACAAGGCGATGCACATCGTAGCCCAATCCGGTTCGTATCTTCATAAAAATGCAGAGTGTTAATGTTGTATATAAAGTTTGTTGCCACCCCTCGCAGACTTATCTACGCCTGAAAAGGTCCTTGATTCCGTCCATATCGAAGCTCAAGGTGAAGCGCAGAGTCTGGTCGAGCGGATTGCTCTTCGCCGTGGCAATGACGTATGCGGCATCGAGAGAGAAGACACTCATCTTGAAGCCTGCACCCACGGTGAAGTACTTTCTGTTGCCTTTGTTCTCCGACTCGTTGTGATAACCGGCACGCACGGCGAACTGGTCGTGGTAGATGTACTCGGCACCCACACTCCACTGTATTTCCTGAAGCTCCTCCTTGAATCCGCCGGGAGCGTCGCCGAAGCTCTTGAATATGCCGCTGATTGACGACACATCGTAGTAGTCCTTCTGCACACGCTGCTGGTAGTCCTCGGTGCTCTCGCCCTCGTTCTGCTTGGGATAGGTGGGCACGAGCAGCTTGTTGGCGTCAGCCGTGATGGTGAAGCGGTTGTACTCGTCGATGGGCACCATGAGCGATGCACCGAGACGAAGGTTTGTAGGGATGAATTCGGAGTTGTTGTCGCCACCGAACGAAATCTTAGAACCGATGTTCGAGATGTTGAGTCCGAGTCCGAGCTGGCACTCGCGCGACCCGATGTTGAGGTAATTCTGGTAGTAGGCAGCCAAGTCCACGGCGAAAGCACTACCCGGCGACGTGTCCTGCGTGTAGTCGTAGGTGAGGTCGGAGTATATCCATCGCACGGCGGCAGCGATAGAGAACTTCTCGCTGAGCATGAGCGAGTAGGCCACATCCATCGACATTTCGTAGGGATTGATTGTCATGTTGTCGCCACCCGACTCACCGGTGCTGAGGAAAACCTCGCCGAGCGAGAAGTAACGCAGCGATGCCGACACGGCGGAGTAGTCGCCGATGCGGTAGTAACCGGCGAGATAGGCGAGGTCCATGTCGCTTACAAGTTGGCGGAGCCACGGCGTATAGTTGAGCGCGACACCCGCCCTTGAAATGGTGAACGGGTACTTTGCGGGGTTCCAGTATTGCGATACCACGTCGGGATCGGTGGCAGCACCGGCGTCGCCAAGACCTGCCGCACGCGCATCGGGGGCTATTGTCTGCGATGTCACCGATGCGTTCACGGGGTTGAACATGTCCTTCTTGTCCTGCGCCGCAAGTGGCAAGGCTGTTATTGCAGCCACGATGATGGCTACGATTCGTGTCATGTATTTCATTGTTATGCTTGTTTCTTTGTATGTTTCTTTCTAAGAAAAACGCTTTTCGGGCTTATTTATTGCCGACAACGATGAGTTTCTTTGCTTTCGATGTGCGTGTCGCACCCTCCGAAGTGAGTCTTACGCGGTAGAGATAGACACCTGTCTGCAACTTCTGTCCACTGTCGAGCGTCAGATTCCAGTCCACGGTGTATGCGCTTCCGGAACTTCCCCCCACCTCATCGTGACGCCAAAGAAGTCGCCCGCTCATGTCGAACACATCGATACCGACGGTGATTTCCATGCCGCTACGGTCGTGTGTGACGATGAATGTGGTGTTGTCGGTCGCCGGGTTCTGCGTGCATTCTATGTTGCACTGAGGCTTCATTCCCCTCACGACATTGAACGACAACTCGGCAATGGAGACATTGTTGAGCACATCCCATGCACGGAACTGGAGCTTATGCTTGCCTTCCGGCAGCTCAGGGATGTTGTAGTAGGTGGTGCCACTCGTATATGAACCGAAGTCGAAGGTAAAGTTGTCGTTGAGCGAATAGGTGTAGGCCTGCTTACCGTCGATGATGAGTTGCATGTCATGACCTATGCCGTTGCCCGTGGCATTGATGCCGTCCTTATCCATAATCTGCGCCACAAAGTAAGGCGTGCTGTTCACATCGCCGCCGTTCTGGAACGATGGCGAGTTGAGATAGCAGTAGATTGACGGGCCGATGGAGTCGTTTTCGGCGATGTCGCTGCCTCCCACTATGAAGCTTTCGTCGTGTCCGTTGGCGATGACGGTGTGCAAGGAGTTGATGGCATAGAGGTTGATTATGCCCGTACTGTTGGAGTAGTTTATGTCCTTCGGCACTACAAAGTTCAGCTCGAAGCGTCCGTTGCGCACGCTGTCACTACCGTTGTAGAGCGTGTTGGGACGGTCGTAATAGGTGAACGGAGTGTCAGCCGCTGTCTTATCGTTAAGGCGGCAGGTCACGAGTTCGCGGTTGTCGCGCACGGTAAGGGTAATGATACCGTTGAAATCGTCAGCACCCTCGATGTGTCCCTTCACTGTTGTGCGGCTTCCCGCTTTGAGCCTTATGTCGTCACCAGAACCTGTTGCCACGCCGTTTATCTCATCCACCACCGCCTTGGCAGTGGGCAGATGGAGCGCAAGGGCAGGGTCGCCGAGGAGCGAATACTGCAGGGTGTTGCGTGCGAGCGACTCGCTTCCGCTGGCATTCTTGGCAAGACGCTGCGCCTCGCCTATGGTGCATGGCGTGCCGTCGGCATTGTAGCTGAGCACATAGCGCATGAAGTTGCGGTTGAGAATGGTGTTCTGCGCGGCATATACGGTGCGTGTCGTGCCGTAGAAAGCCACTGACCCACCCTTCGGATTGAGCATGGAGGTCTCGCCGATAGTGGCTTCGCCGCCGTCGAACGGCATGATGTCGCACGACGCTGTCACCCAAAGTGGGAGGTTGGTATTGGTGAAATTCTCGAAATCGGTGATGCGCAGCACCATCTCATGCGACAGCTGTATCTCGCTTCCATGGCCTGCATAGTCCATGACGAGTGCTCCGGCCTGCTGCTGTTGCTTTATCATGCGTGTCGCATCGGGATAGGTATGGCCCGTCGAAGAAGTCTCGCGTGTGTAGGTATCCCACATCACTTTCTTCACGATATAGCTGGGATAGTTGGCTATCACCTGCTCCGCCACGAGGTCGGCATCATCCATGTGCTGGTTGTTGTCGCCGTCGTCGCCCATGAAGAAGATGGTGTTCTGCCACGCACCGCCGTTTTTATTCTCGGCGTAGGAGATGGTTTTGTCCACCAGAACCTTTGCCTCCTGCTCGGTGGTGACAGGGAAACGGCCCACAGCCACATCGAGTTTGTCCACCCACAGAGGCTTGGCTCCCTCGCCGTCGTCAAGCATTGCGTAGAAACCGTCGTCTATATAGCAACTGCGTTTGTCGAAGGATTCCTCGCTTTCAAAGGCGAGCAGGTAGTCGTCGGGGTTGAGATTGCGGCACTGCGGAGTGAGCATACGGTTGTCCCACACGCAGTCGCCGAAGAGAAGAAGATACTTCGGCATGTCTTTCTCGTCGGCGGCACGGTCGTAAAGCATCTTCATGTAGTGGCGGTAGGCACTTGCATCGGGCGTTCCGCTTGAGAATTCGTTGTACAGTTCGTCTGCCGGTACGATGTTCACACGCAGTCCGTCGCGCTCTTCGTGGAACGTCTTGAGTCGCTGCGCTTGCTTCAACAGTTTCTGCGAAGTGGGGATTATTATAACAAGATCGGCCTGCGGGTCGGCGTGGCGGTCCTGGTTTGTTATGCCATAGACATACTCCGGCACCGGAAGCGACTCCGAATCGAGGTCGGGCATGGGTCTGGGTTCCGGCGAGACAAGCGTGATGTAGTCGAGACGCATGGCGGCTCCGTCAAGCACCGTAAGCTTGACTGCGTTGTCCGCCCTGATGTTTCTGACTGTGAATGTGGCTGACTTGCGGCATCCGAAGATGTATTTCGAGTCGCCGAGACTTGTGCGTACGGTGCCCACGATGGAGTCGTTCACCTCCACCTGTACCACACAACTCCTGCCGGCCGATACGCAAACGACGAGTTTCTGGTCTCCGAACGTGTTCGGTGCGGCGATATTCACTGTGCGGGAAGAACCCGGTTCCACGCTGTGTGAGTCGAAAAGGTTGCGCCCTCCGTTGTACCACGAGTAGGCGTCCACCTCGTAATGGGAATGGAAGTCGTCGGGTGTGGGATAGGTATCGGCCGCCATTGCCGCTGCATCAACGGTGGATGGAGCGTCGGCAGACTCCGTGAGGAAGTAATATCCATAGTCGGAGTAAGGATTACGGGTGCGGACTGTGGATGTGTTCGACGCCCATGACACCGGACCGCGGGCGTAGAACACGCGCCGGTTGCCCGACTTGTAGGTGGAAACTTCCTTTAAGTCGTCGGTATTGATGAGGTCGTCGGCATTGAGTATTTCGTTCTTGAGGTTACCACCATAACCATACAGCTTCACTTTGTTGATGTCGGAGAAGCCGGCTTTGCGTATGAGCGACTCGGTGATTTGGTGGAATCCCGAAGTGGAGACCCTTATCTTGACCCACTTCCCGGTTGCGAGCACGGAATGGGCGGCATAGCGTTCGGCAGGAGCCACATCGGTTTTCCGTTTCGGTGCGCTGTTCTTTGCGCCGCCTTTAACGGATGCTTCCCGCTTGAGGAGGAAGCTTACGAGTAGCTGATACTTCCCCGAACGATAGACGACGGGGCAGAATGATGTGCTGATGAACGGTTTCCTGCGGTTGAAGACGATGTTCGTCTCCAGTTCGGGCATGGCTGGCGGCAGTGCGGAATGGTGTCGCCGGTAGTTGGAAACATCGGTCGCCGGCATGTCGATAAATTCAGGATAGACGATGCTGACGGTATAGACAGAATCGCGATAGTTGTCTGGCAGCGGCTCGGTGTGGCAGAAATGCGGCACGACGGAGTCGGTCTTCACCTCGGCTGCCGTCAGGTTGAAGAACCGCTGCGCCTTTGTCTGTACTGCCATGAGCACGAGAAAGGCAATTATCGCTATTTGTTTCGTTCTTTGTCTCACTTATTATTATTTGCAATTAAACGACAGGACTTTCCTGTCCTCTATGTATCCTTCGAGGTGGTCGTCGATTTTTACGGGTCCTACTCCGGCGGGAGTGCCGGTATAGAGTATGTCGCCTGTCTTCAAAGTGAAGTAGCGACTGATGTAAGCGATGAGTTCGTCCACCTTGTAGAGCATGTCGCTTGTGCAGCCTTCCTGTACTGTCTTGTCGTTGATGTCAAGCCGGAAGTGTATTGCCTGTATGTCGCGGAACTTGCTCAAATCCACCCATTCACCCAGAGCAGCCGATCCGTCGAAGCCTTTGCAGATGTCCCACGGTTTGCCTTCGGAACGCAATTTCTGCTGCATCTCGCGTGCGGTGAAGTCGATGCCCACCGTCACTGCGTCGTAGTAGCGGTGTGCGAACCGCTGCGGTATGCTCTTTCCGAGGCGGCAGATGCGCACAATGAGTTCCGTTTCATAGTCGATGCGTCCCATGAAGTCGGGTATGAAGAACGGTTTTCCGTCCTTCAACAGTGCCGAGTCGGCCTTTGTGAAAATGACAGGTTGCTCTGGTTTATATAACGCTCCATGCAGCTCTTTATTGTGTGCAAGGTAGTTCATGCCTACGGCAAATATCTTCATTTTTATTGTTTTTAAGGTTTTACGGATGTCTGATTGATTTTTTTTGCCTTTTTTCCGGCGTTGTTCGCCTGTGTTTTTGCATAAAAGCAAAAAGGAGTCATAAAGAGTTTTCACCCTTTACGACTCCATTTTTATGATTGTAATTGTTTTCTTCTTTGTTTAAGAAAAATTACTCAGCAGCAAGAGTGAAGCGCTTGTAAGCGACAATCTTCAACTCCTTGTCCTGCTTCTTCAGGTAGTCGGCAACAGTTTCCTTGTCACCGTTGCCGAACTGGAACTCCTGAGCCACGAGGCAGTTCTCCTTCAAGAACTTGCCGACACGGCCCTTTGCGATGTTGTTTATCATGTTCTCGTTCAGGCTGGCAGCCTTTTCTGCGCTGACAGTCTCCTTGATTTCGCGGAACTTCACTACGTCTTCGGCAGTGATCCATCCCTTGCCCTGGTTAGACTCGATGTGGTCTTCAGAGTCGAAGTGGTTAGGATTGAGTCCGGCCTTCTTCAAAGCTACCTCAACAGCCTTTTCGATCTGCTCTTCCTTGGTCTTCTGAACGGCAACGGTATATTCGTTGTCGATAACCTCCTGCGGCACCTGTGTCTCGTCAAGGGCGATAGGCTTCATAGCGGCCACCTGCATAGCAATCTTGTGACCTACCTCAGCGTTCTCCTTGTTGAGCTGTACCATTGTGCAGAGAGTGTGCTTGCCCATGTGGTCGTACACTTCGATGTTGTCGCCTTCGAGCACGTTGTATCCGTCGAGTTCCATCTTCTCGCCAGTGATACCAGAGCGCTGTGTTACAGCAGCCTGTACATCGCCTTCGCCGAGAGCGAGTGCCTTCACTTCGTCAAGTGTGTGAGCCTTGGCAGCGATGGCAGCGTCGAGGATGTCGCTTGTGAGCTTGATGAAGTCGGCGCCGTTAGCCACGAAGTCGGTCTCGCACTTCAATGCAATTGTTGCAGCGAAGCCGTTCACGCTCTTCACGAGCACGCATCCGTTTGAAGTCTCGCGGTCAGAACGCTTTGCAGCGATAGCGAGTCCACGCTCACGGAGCAACTCCTTTGCCTTATCGAAATCGCCTTCTGCCTCTGTGAGGGCCTTCTTCACGTCAGCGAGTCCGGCACCTGTCATGGCACGAAGTTTCTTGATGTCTTCAATTGAAACAGCCATAGTGTTAAAATGTGGTTAGATATTTATTAATATTGTCTGTCTGATTACTCGGCAGCGGGAGCCTGCTCTTCAGTTGCGGGAGCTTCTGCTTCTGCCTTGGGAGCGTCCTTGCGTGCCTTGCGTGTGCGCTTCTTGCCTTCAGTTGTCTCAGCCTGCTCAGCGGCAGCCTTCTCGTCAGCCTTCTCCACCTTGCGCTCTTCCAGACCTTCGGCGATGGCGCTGCAGCATGCAGAGAGGATTACATCAACTGAATCCTTTGCGTCGTCGTTGGCAGGGATGAGGTAGTCCACGTTGCGTGGGTCGGAGTTTGTATCAACGATGGCGAACACTGGGATGCCGAGGCGGTTGGCCTCTTTCACAGCGATGTTCTCCTTCATTACGTCGACAACGAACAATGCGCTCGGAAGGCGGGTCAAGTCGGCGATAGAGCCGAGGTTCTTCTCCAATTTAGCGCGCTGGCGTGTCACCTGAAGAAGCTCACGCTTAGAGAGCTTCGAGAATGTACCGTCGTTCATCAGCTTGTCGATGTTCGCCATTTTCTTCACTGCCTTGCGGATTGTGGGGAAGTTGGTGAGCATACCGCCCGGCCAACGCTCGATAACGTAAGGCATATTAACGCTTGATGCCTTCTCGGCTACAACGTCCTTAGCTTGTTTTTTAGTAGCGACGAACAGGATCTTCTTGCCTGACTTTGCAATCTGCTTCAGAGCCTCTGCAGCCTCGTCTATCTTGGCTACGGTCTTGTGCAAATCGATTATGTGAATGCCATTGCGCTCCATGAAGATGTAAGGAGCCATAGCGGGATTCCACTTGCGACGGAGGTGGCCAAAGTGGCAGCCAGCCTCGAGTAATTGGTCAAAATTTGTTCTTGACATTTGTTCTTTGTTTTTAAATTGTTTACTTTCCTTTGAGTTGTGAATGAACCAGCCCGCGAGTAACGATTTTCTGAGTTATGAATAGTGGGCTGCGAACCTGCCGGCTTCGCCGTTTCCTGACTGCCGTATGCATGGTGCGCCTCCACTGGCTCATCCTCGGTCTTGCGGGTTTGGATGCTAAACGTCGGAGAAATGCTAAGCCACACATATATAATAAGGTGTCCCAGCCGCTCTCCTGATATTAACGCTTGCTGAACTGGAAGCGACGGCGAGCCTTGGGCTGACCCGGCTTCTTACGCTCAACGGCACGGGCATCGCGTGTGAGGAAGCCCTGGTCCTTGAGTGCCTTCTTGTCTTCGGCGTTGATTTTTACAAGTGCGCGAGCGATGGCGAGACGCAGAGCCTGGCTCTGACCGGTGAAACCGCCGCCGTCGAGGTTTGCCTTGATATCGTATTTCTCTTCTACACCAAGAAGCTGCAGAGGCTGCTTAACCACGTACTGCAGAATTGCTGATGGGAAGTATTTTGTGATTTCTTCTTTGTTGATTGTGATCTTACCGGTGCCTTCTGTGAGGTAAACACGAGCTACGGCACTCTTGCGGCGACCAATTGCATTTATCATTTCCATCTTTTTCCTTTATTTATACTGGTTAATATCAATTGCCTTTGGCTGCTGTGCCTCGTGCTTGTGCTCTGTGCCCTCATAAACATAGAGGTTGTCGAGGAGCTTGCGACCGAGAGGACCCTTGGGGAGCATACCCTTTACGGCGTGACGGATGATCTTATCTACTCCGTTAGGACGCTTGCGAAGGTCCTCGGGAGTGTTGAAGCGCTGTCCGCCGGGATAGCCAGTATAACGTGTATAGACCTTGTCAGTCTCCTTCTTGCCGGTGAATACCACCTTGGCAGCGTTGATGATGATGACATTGTCTCCACAGTCCACATGGGGAGTGAAGGTTGGTTTGTACTTTCCGCGAATCAGCTTGGCTACTTTTGAGCAGAGACGGCCTACTACTTGGTCAGTGGCGTCGATAACTACCCACTCTTTCTTAGCTGTTTCCTTGTTTACGGAAATAGTCTTGTAACTTAAAGTGTTCATTGTTTAAATTAAAATTTACTACTAAAAAACATATTATTTTTTGCACAAGCGATTCACTAACCGTGCCGCTCGGCCAAAAGCGTACACTATTAACACTCTCATGCAGGGGACTCTAAGTGTATCCCCAATAATCGGACTGCAAAATTACGGTTTTTTTATTTAATATGAAATGTGGACGCATGGCACGAATGTTGATATTAGCAAAGTTTAACAAATTATAATACTTGACGAAGCTTTTCCGGGTGTAAAGAGCGTGGGAAACGCCGTACTTCAGTCTGGCGGGGAATTGGAGGAAAGAGAGAGGAAACGTGGCAGGAAGCGTATGATGAGGGATGCTTTCCGGCACGGCGAAAGCACTGGAAACGGAAAGTGATTACGCCGCTTTGAAAACAAGGCTTCTTTGCATCAGAAACAAGGCTTCTTTGGAACGCAAACAAGGCTTCTTTTTGATGCGAAGAATCCTTGTTTGAAAATCCACCTGTATATATCTGAGAATCAATTAAATAGCAGACACTATCGTCACACCGCCGGAGTCTGCTCCCGACACTGCCTGTCAAGTCGCCGCAGCACCCACCAGTAGGCAGGGAACAGGAACACGTCGGCCATACACCACGCCACGGGGTCACCAAGACAGACGCCCGTCCACGCCAGAGCCGGCACCAGATAGAGGCTCACTCCGCTGCGGGCTATCATCTCCATAACGCCGCTAAGCATGGAGAAGTTGCTGAAACCAAGTCCCTGTATGGAGTAGCGCAACACGGTGAGCATACCCAGGGCGGGATAGAAGTAGTTGGTGATGCGCATATACTCAGCCGCCTTCGCCGTCACTTCCGCCTGTCCTCCGTCCACGAAGAGTGTCATCATGTCGTCGGCAAAGGGGTAAATCACAGCCACGGTGAAGACGAAATAGACGGCCGTAATCTTCGTTGCCGCCCACACGCCCTGCCTCACACGGTCCATACGGCGCGCGCCGAGGTTCTGACCGCAATATGTGGCCATCGCCACACCTATGTTCTCGAACACGCAAGTGAACAGATATTTTATGCGCATCGACGCCGTGAACGCCGCCACACAGGTGGTGCCGAGGGCGTTGTTGGCACTTTGCAGCATGATGATGCCTATACCCGTGATGGAGAACTGCAGCCCCATAGGCACACCGTTGTTGAGCAGAATGCTCGTGCGGCGGTTGTCGTAGCGTCGCTCGGCACCGTGCGGAATAAGTATGCGCATGCGCCGGCGGATGTACCACAGACACAGGCACACCGACAAGCCCTGCGACAACCATGTGGCTATGCCGGCTCCCTCGACTCCCATCCCCAGCCAGAGGATGAGCACGACATCAAGCAGAACATTGGCGACAGCCGACGCAATGAGAAAATAAAAGGGTTGGCGCGAATTGCCAAGAGCACGAATCTGTCCCGAAAAGAGGTTGAAACCGAACGTGAGAGGGATGGTGGCAAACTGCAGCATAAGGAAGACATAGGCATCGTGGAATATCTCGTCGGGAGTGTTCACAAGCTGCAATATGCGCCGACAGAACATCAGCGACAGCAGCGTCACAACTGCCGACATCACCACCGCCACGCGCACCGCATTGGCAACATACGTCCGCATCTTAGTGAAGTCCTTGGCACCGAAAGCCTGTGCCACAGGTATGGCGAAACCGGCACACGCCCCGTTGCAGAAACCCATGACGAGAAACATCACCGACGACGATGCACCCACCGCCGCCAGAGCCTCTACACCGACCCAGCGCCCTACTATCGCCGCATCAATGACAAGATACATCTGTTGCAGGATATATCCAAAAATGAGCGGCAACGCAAACCGTACGATACCACGCATGGGCGAACCCGCCGTCATGTCGTGCACCGCCCTACTCGAACTCTCTTCCTTTTCCATATCTTTCTCCTTCGTTATCCCAAACCAGCCAGACTCCGCGGATCCCGGTTCAGTCCGTCTCATACCATGAAAAATGCCCACCGTTAAGGACGATGGGCTGACCTGATGTTTTCACAACGGAATAATCCTTATTGTGATTTGCTTAAAATTCGTACGGCAAAAATAAGGATTATACTTCACAAAGCGCAACGTTTAGTCCGACAAAGCATTTGAATTAAGCTTTATTAACGCCGGTGCGGGCAAAAAGTCGAGTATGTACACCCTCCCACATTATTATTATTCGTAACTTTGGCACAGACGAAAGAACTATCAAACAGAAAATTCTTTTGAACTAATACTTATCTGACTTAAACATAAACACATGAATTTTAAAGCAAATCACAACACTGTCTAATAATATCGCAGGAAATGAATTGATGTCAGGTGCACCGCAAAGATATATTAAAAATGTTCTTACAAAAAAACTACACAAGTACACCTTTTCAGCAAAAACATCAAATACAAGTCTGAATATCAATACGATAGGTGCAGTGTACATTAGGTGTACTTCGGGTGTACTTAGGTGTACTTCTATGAAAGTACACCAAAAATGCTTTTATATAGGCCCTGCCGTCAGCATGGTGTTTATGAGTTGTCTGCGCTGCGTCCGATATAAAAACGAGCGTAGGCATTTACCATAGTGCAACTTTTCCTGCAATACCCAAGTCGATTGTTGCTGTAACTACACCTAACGCTTTGAACACTCTTCTCATAGTTGGAATTGTTATGCTATAACCTCTTTCCAATCGAGAAATCTGTGCTCTTTTCACACCGATACGTTCACCCAACTGTTCTTGGGTCAAGTTCTGTTCTATACGAGCTTTCTTGATGGCTTCTCCCAATCGGTAGGCGTGCAAAGCTTCGTCCACATCACTTTCAAAAGCGTCACGTTTCGGAGTGCCTACTTTCCCAAAATGCTTGTCAAGAACATCATCCAATGGAGTAAGATTCATCTTTGCCATAATTACTTGTTTTTGAAATATTCTTTTCTGATAGTTTCTGCTTTCGCAATTTCTTTACTTGGTGTCTTTTGAGTCTTTTTGATAATGCCATGAGTGGCAATCACCAATGTCTCTTTGTCCTTGTCCCAAAAGGCGAAAAGCCGATAAGCAGTTTTGTTATATAATGTACGGAACTCCCATATCTCCGAATTTTCCAACTTTTTGAAAAGTTCTTTGTTGCGTTCTCCACCAGCAACACGTTTAATGTTGTAGTAAATCTTGTAAGAAACCGCTTCGGGTAAGCTTTCAATAAAGTCTTGTGCCTCGTCAGTCAAGACAAGTCGGAAAATATTTTGTGCCATACATTGTCATTTTATGCAAAGATAGTGCAAACGAGCGCAATGAAAACTTGTTTTCAAATTGCCGAGTGCCGCCTATCTTATGCAAAGGTAACCATATTGTTTCACGAACAAGAAACAATGGACACTTAAATGTAATTCAAGGCGTTTTTTTAACATTTTGCAGTGGGTTTCGCATAAAGAATGTGTTTGAAAACTAAAGTTATCGGAAGTTAATCCGCCTGCGTCGGATGGAAGGTAACGGGCATTACCTTTATTTTCAATTAGTTATGCTGTTGTCCGTTATCTTCCTTTAACTTCCGGCGAAGCCTGACTCCCGATAACTTCTATTTTGATACACCTCAACACCATCCAAACAGCTCTCAATTTGCAGACTTGCGCAGTGTTGTCGAGCGGGACGCTCGACCTCTTATTCTGAATTGCGAATTAGAAGGCGAAACCAAATTATGAAATATGAATTATTTTCCCAATCCTCTTTGTAGAACTTTGCAACCCGGTTGCATCCATATATTCGTAATTTTGCAGGAGAATAAAAAAAGAATAAGAGGAATATGAAGACAAAAATCACAAGAATCGTTGTAGCTGCCGTGCTTCTTGTCGTGGCAGTGGGAGTGGAACACACGGGGCAGCTTGCCGTATGGCAGTTGCTTTTGGTATATCTTGTGCCCTACCTCGTGGCGGGCTACGATGTCGTGGGCGAGGCGATAGAGGGACTTTGCCACGGCGAAGCACTCGACGAAGATGTGCTTATGACCATCGCCACGGTGGGCGCACTCTTCATCGGTTTCCTGCCGGGAGCAGAAACGGAGTTTCCCGAAGCGGTGTTCGTGATGCTCTTCTTTCAGGTGGGCGAGCTGTTCGAGCATTATGCCGAGCACCGCAGCCGCCGCTCCATATCGCAGCTCATGGACATACGCCCCGACACTGCCAACGTGGTGCGCGGCGACGAAATGACGACGGTGTCGCCGGAGAGCGTGCTTGTGGGCGAGACGATAGAGATACGCCCGGGCGAACGCGTGCCGCTCGACGCCGTTGTCACCGCAGGTGCGTCGGCACTCAACACCGTGGCACTCACCGGCGAGAGTATGCCGCGCGATGTGACGGTGGGCGACAGCGTGGTATCGGGATGCGTAAACATTTCCGGAGTGCTGCGCGCCAAGGTGACAAAGACTTTCGGCGAATCGACAGCCACGAAGATAATAAGTCTGGTGGAGAACGCCAGCGAGCGCAAGAGCCGCAGCGAGACTTTCATCACGAAGTTCGCACGCATCTACACTCCCGTCGTCGTTGTCACGGCACTGGTGCTCGCCTTCATTCCACCGCTGTTCTGCGCGAGCTACGGAGCAGGTTTCACCGTGTGGCTCTATCGCGCCCTCACATTCCTTGTGGTGTCGTGTCCGTGTGCTCTCGTCATTTCCATTCCGCTGTCGTTCTTTGGCGGTATTGGCGGCGCGGCGCGTCATGGCATACTCATTAAGGGTGGCAACTACATGGATGCGCTTGCCCGTCTGGGTACGGTAGCGTTCGACAAGACGGGAACGCTGACGAAAGGCGTGTTTGAAGTGACGGCGATACATCCCAGCGACATCTCCGCCGACGAACTGCTGCACCTCGCCGCCCATGTGGAGCGTTACTCCACTCACCCCATTGCCGTGTCGCTACGGACGGCTTTCGCCCACGAGCAGGACGGATGCAAGGTGAGCGATGTGCAGGAGGTGGCAGGAAAAGGCATCAGCGCCAAGGTGAACGGACGCACGGTGTGCGTGGGCAACGGCAGCATGATGGATGCCGTCGGAGCGCAGTGGCACCAGTGCCATCGTGTGGGAACTGTGGTGCATGTCGCCATCGAGGGAGTCTATGCCGGCCATATAGTAGTGTCCGACGCTATAAAACCCTTTGCTGCCGAGGCGGTAAGCGATGTCAAGAGAATGGGAGTGGGCTGCGTCGCCATGCTCACTGGCGACCGTAAGGAAGTGGCACAGAGCGTGGCTGCGGAATTAGGAATAGACGAATGCCGCGCCGGACTCCTTCCAACAGAGAAGATAGACGCTTTCGAGCAGTTGGCGTCTGCGACTCCCGCCGGCAGAACCACGGCTTTCGTGGGCGACGGAATCAACGACGCTCCTGTACTGGCGCGTGCCGATGTGGGCATAGCCATGGGAGCGTTGGGCAGCGACGCGGCGATAGAGGCAGCCGATGTTGTACTGATGGACGACAACCCCACCAAGGTTGCCACCGCCATAGCCATTGCCCGCCGCACGCTGGGCATTGCCCACGAGAACGTAGTGTTCGCCATCGGCGTAAAGGTGCTTGTGCTCCTGCTCGCCGCCCTCGGCATAGCCACAATGTGGATGGCTGTATTTGCCGATGTAGGCGTCACCGTCATTGCCGTGCTCAATGCCATGAGGACGCTTGGGTATAAAGGGAAAGGGAGTTAGCGGGAATTAATGGAATATAAACGGAAATTAGCGGACAATAGCATTGCTTTTTCAGCAAGTTTGTACTATTGTCCGCTAATTTCCGTTTATCCCGGAGGAGTGTCAAAACGGGAGTTAGCCGAAGTTATCGGAAGTTAATCCGCCTCGGCGGATGGAAGGTAACGGACATTACCATTAGTTTTCAATGGGTTCTGCTATTGTCCGTTATCTTCCTTTAACTTCCGGCGAAGCCTAACTTCCGATAACTTCAGTTTTGACACACCGCCAACTCCGTTTTTTTCAACGTACTGCCGCAATATCGAATGTCAGTTCGCTACTCTTCAGGTTGTAGCTCTTGGCTTTGATATGCAACTTGCCCGGAGTCTTTCCGGCACGCAGTACGACGAGACATTTGCCATTGAACGCCTTGCGTTTGTTGTCCTTGAAGCGTTCCATGGAAGTCTGCAAACCGTTATCCACGCCGGCAATGGCACCGTTGCCGCTGACATCGAAGAAGATCTGGTCGTCGGCATGCGGACAGAGGTTGCCGTCCTTGTCGAGCACCTCCACTGTCACGAAAGCCAGACTCTTTCCGTCGGCGGTCATAGCCGAGCGGTCGGCGGTGAGGCGTATGTGGTCGGGGGCGCCGGCAGTGCGTATGGTCTGTTCGGCTACAGCCTTGCCGTCACGGTGAGCGACTACCTTCACTTCTCCCGGTTCGTATTTCACACGCCATGCCACATGAAACTGGTGTGAGTCCTTCTTGCGTTGCACGCCCTGACTCTTGCCGTTTACAAAGAGTTCCACATCGTCGTAATTGTTGTAGTAGCACCACATGTCTATGTCCTGTCCTTCAAGCCAGTTCCAGTGCGGGAAGAGGTGAAGCACCGGTTTGTCGGTCCATTCACTCTGATACATATAGTAGGAGTCCTTGGGGAATCCGGCGAGGTCGATTATACCGAAGTAGCTGCTTCGTGCTGGGAATCCATACGGTGTGGGTTCGCCTATGTAGTCCCAGCCCGTCCAAATGAACTGTCCGCAGCAGTATGGCGTGTGTTTCACTATATCCCATGTGTTTTCGTGGTTTGATCCCCAGGGGACATGGACGTTGTCGTAGGCACTGCAACGGAACGAGGGGTCGGTGTATTCCTTGTCCCAACTCAACGGGGCGGCGATCAAGGAGTCCGACGGCATGGTGTAGTGGCCGCGTGTCTGTAATGCCGATACGCTCTCGGTCATGAGGAACGGCATGTCTGGGAAGTTCTTCGGCACATCCTTTATCCACTGACGGTGATAGTTGAAGCCTATGATGTCGAGAGCCTTGCTGCGGAACAGGTTGTTGCTTGGTTCGGGCTCGTTGCATCCCGCTGTTATGGGGCGTGTGGGGTCGAGCGACCGCACGATGTCGGCAAGACGCTTGGTGAGCAGCGAGTTGATGTTCATTCCGCTCTCTTTTGCCTGTTCCGTCATGTCGTGTCCGAAATTCAGTATTCTGTTTGCCTGCTCAAGTGTGAGCGTGTCGGCATCGGCCTGGTTCCATTGTTCCAGCACCTCGTTGCCGATGCTCCACATAAGGATGCTCGGATGGTTGCGGTCGCGCACGATGAGGTCGGTAAGGTCGCGCTCGTGCCACTCGTCGAAGAAGCGGGCATAGTCGTTCTGGGTCTTCTTCTTGCGCCACATGTCAAAAGATTCGTCCATGACGATGATTCCCATCGTGTCGCACATGTTGAGAAGTTCGGGCGAAGGAGGGTTGTGCGAACAGCGCACGGCGTTGCATCCCATGTCGCGCAGCATGGTGAGCTGGCGGTGAAGGGCGTCCTCCGAGAGGGCGGCTCCGAGGCATCCGAGGTCGTGATGCTGGCACACGCCGTTTATCTTCATGCTCTTTCCGTTAAGGGAGAAGCCTTTTTTCGAGTCGAACTTGAAAGTGCGCACGCCCGTTGTGGTGTCGTATGTATCGACGACACTGCCATCCACCACCACTTCGGTGCGCATGGTGTAGATATAGGGGTGCTCCACCGACCAAAGGCGGGGCTTTCGCAGCGACAGAGTCTGTGTGTTGTCGCCCTTTGCCGCAAGCTTCATTGCCGACTGCGACGAAGCCACTCTCCGCCCCTCGGCATCGAGCAGCGTGTTGCGCACGATTGCTTTCACGGCTTTTCCCGTGGTGTTTTCTATGCTTGCAACGACCTTGAACTGCGCCGTGCCGTTGCCTTTCAGCACAGGAACGATGTATGTCCCCCAATGGCCGACACTCACTGCCGCCGCCGACTCCATCCACACATGGCGGTAGATGCCGCATCCGCTGTACCAACGGCTGTTGGGTTGGTCGCTGTTATCCACCTTTACGGCGATAATGTTGTTGCCGTCGGGACGCAGCCAGGGCGTGAGTTCGTAGCGGAAACTGCTGTATCCGTAGGGACGCTTGCCCAGTTCGTGACCGTTTACATACACGGTGGAGTTCATATACACACCGTCGAAATCGATGAAATAGCGTTCGCCCGCCTTTGGCTGCAGCTGCAGCCGCTTGCGATACCACCCTATTCCGCCGGGCAATGCGCCGCCGCCCGCTCCCGAAGGGTTGGAAGCGGAAAAGTCGCCCTCTATCGCCCAGTCGTGCGGAAGGTCGAGAAGCCGCCAGGCGGAATCATCATAACTGTTTGCTGACATTTCGGGGGAATCGGCAAGGATGAACCGCCAACCCTCATCCACGCATTTCCTTTCACGAGCCGAAACGGGCAGTGCAAGAAATGCCAATGCTAAGAGAAGTAATTTTATCATGGTTTAAATTTTGTTAGTTGGTTGCAAAGGTAGGAAAATTCACATAAAAAACCACGCCTGAATGCCTTTTTCTTTTCATTATTCCAACTAAATTTTGTAAATTTGCCAGACATCAACCGATGACTGCGCGGTATCGCCGGAAATTGAAAAGGAAGTTATCGGAAGATAAGGGAATTTTGCCAAACCACATAGATATGACTACTAACCCCACGACAGAGGTTCCCACTTGGGACCAACTCATAGAATCCGTATCCGACGGTGCCAAGCACCCGGAGGAGACAAACTGGGCGATATACCGCTATCTGCGCCAGAACTACAAGTCTATTGGTTCGAAAGAGGCACGCATGCTGCTTGCCACTTACATGAAGCTGCGCCAGAAGAAGCCGTCGCTCATCAATTCGTGCATGCTTGCCATTGCCGTAAAGGTGAGCGAGGAGTATGCCGATTTCCACATCCCCAACTTCCTCAAGGCATGGGGCTACGACTCGTGCCTGCGCAACGAAGACCGCCAACGGCATACGGGAAAGGACGGACGGCAGTACCCGGCACTCGCGGAGCGCACGGAGCGTGCCTTGCAGGCGTATCTGCTTCATCATCCGGAGGAAAGCCGCGAGGGTTGCCACTCCATCGTAACAATGTATGCCGTCACTATGTTCGAGAAGGAACAGAACGGGCACAAGCGGCGTTTCGTGAAGCTGGTAGCCCCGAACGGCACGGAATTCATTGCCGACAGTCACCAGTTTCCGTGTCGCCCGTATGAAATATGCGGCCGCATGTTCGATGTTCTGACACGGGTGTCGAAGCAAGGCTGCGAGCGTGCCGCCGAGATAGTGCTGTCGAAGAAGGCGGTGCATGAGGTCTTCACCACCACTACCGGCTATGTCGATGGCATAGACACGAGCCGCGGACACATCCATGTCTATGACTCCATGTCACGCCACTTCGTCGCCGAGAAGTCGCAATGCCCCGAAAAGGCGGCGGTCAAAGGCAGCTTCGTCACGTTCTGTCCCATAATAGCGCAGGGCGACCACTTCAAATCGGCAGCGATAACGGCCCTGCTCGACACCTACAAGGGGCGTGAGGCGTTCGGCATACACACGGCACGCATCATGTATGTCAATGCGCAGGAATACTACATAAGATACTCCATCACTTCGGGCAGCACGGCAGCAGACGGAGGAACGATAGCCCAGGAGGGTTTCGCATCCACCGCCCGTATGCCGGAAGAGGCGAAACGCCAGCTGGCGGTGGGACAACCCATACGCCTGACACTTTTCCTGAAACGCGGAAAGGACGGCGTCAAGCGCAATTATGTGGCGGAAGTGTTCTGACGAGCGGTGATGGGTGAGTCGGGAGTTAAAGGAGCTGGAGAAGTTTCTTGCCTTAGCAAGATTAGCTATGTAGCAAACTATCACCTACCCATCTGCTGCACCAAGGTGCAACAAAAGTGATGAACAAAGTCTTGATCAGTCTTTCAGGCATCCTATAGGAACTACATACACGCCGTCTTCACGCCGTATGGCATACTTTGTTGTGCCTGTAAGTATCATGAGAAACGATGGCGCTTTCATCTTTGTATTGTCGATTTTAGAAGCAAGGAGCTTCAGGTTCTTCGCCCCTTCTTCTATATTTTTCTCACCTCCTAATTTTATTTCTATCAGTCCATAGCTGCCGTTTCTCAAATGCAAGACGGCATCACACTCCAATCCCTTACTGTCACGATAGTGATAGATAGAACCTTCCAATGCATCAGCATATACCCTTAAGTCTCTGATACACATTGATTCAAAGAACAGTCCCATAGTACTAAGGTCATTTATAAGGTCGTTGGGGCCGACACCCAATGCTGCGATTCCAATCGAAGGATCGGAGAAATATAGGGTTTCAGAACTTCTTATTGCTGTTTTACTTCTCAAATTAGGATTCCAAGCAAGAGAGTCTTCCAATACAAATATTTTTTTCAAGGCTTCTATATATGAAGCTATCGTAAGACGATTGGCTGAAACAGAATCGTTGTTCTCAATGTCAGCACAAATGGTATTGACTGAAATTTGTGCACATTGATTTCTTGCTATGGAACGAAGAATCCTTTTGGTTCTCTCGGCATCACGCTTAACATTGTCAACACGTGATATGTCGTTGTTGATAACGGCTTCATAATATCTGTACGCCATATCCAATGCCACTTCTTTGTTTATGGTGGTAGCCCTTGGCCATCCACCACGGCAAATGAGCCATGCTATGGAGTCTATATTGAGATTGTTGGTTCCAAAAATATCCGCACCAGAATTACTGAACAAATCCCCTAAACTAACTTCACCAGTAGACTCTCCTGACTCATAAAGACTCATGGTTCTCATCGTCAGCCATGCAAACCGACCAGTACCGGAGTGGTGTATCTTATCCGTATCGGCAGGTACGGCAGAGCCCGTGAATATAAACTGTCCTTCTCCGTCTCTATGGTCAATCTCAAAACGGGCGGCATCCCATAGTTGTGGAGCAAGTTGCCATTCGTCTATCAAGCGTGGAGTGGTACCGGCAAGAAGCTTTTTGGGGGAGAGAGCTGCCAATTCTATATTTTGCTCCATATATTCAGGATCATCCATATACACGACACTTTTTGCCTGTTGTTCGGCCGTTGTTGTCTTGCCACACCATTTTGGACCTTGTATCAGAACAGCGCCAACTCCCATAAGTCTGCGTCTTAATATTCCGTCTGCTATGCGAGGTCTGTATTGTTTCATATCCTTTGTCGTTTTTGATTATGTAGGCAAAGTTATAAATAAACTATTGAAAATGAATGGATTTTATCGTAAAATATACTAAATGTACCATTTTTGTTATACCATTTGTGCCAATTTCGTTATACCATTTGTACCAATTTTATTATACCATTTGTACCCTCACCGATGAATTTTGCATTAGTGCGACATCAAAGATTTTAGTACTGATGCGATAAAATTGCAGCATTATTTGAGAACAATAACACTTTAATGCGCACGGGGTGTGCCGAAGGTACACCTCTATACGAAACCTGTATCTAAAAGTTTTTACCGAACAGCAATAATTTTCAATTAGTTATGCAATCGTCCGTTATCTTCCATCCGCCGCAGGCGGATTAACTTCCGATAACTTCTGCTAACTCCCTTTTGGGCACACCGACTTAAAAATAAGTTTTATTTCAGACTCTTGCGTATAGCCCTTGCGCTGTAAATAAGGCTGATGAGGAAGATGGCGACACCGGCTGTCCAGTAGGCGGCGGGGTGGTCGCTTGTGAAGGCTGTGTGCAGGGCGAGTAGTCCGCAGAGTGAGTGGAAGAGCATGGCGGTGGCTCCGCGCTTCGACATGTGGTAGCCGTAGTGCCACCGGCTGAATGCCAGCACTGCGGCAGCCTCAATGATGTAGGCGGTGACGATGCCGCCGCCAAGCCCCGTAAGGCATCCTATGCCGGTGGTTTCGCCGATTTTATATCCCACGATTTCGCACACTATGAGCAGCACCACGCAGAAGGACTCCTGCGCAAGGAACACTTTCGACTCGCCGCGCGAGAGTGGCAGATACTCTATTGGCAGATACATGGCCTTGAAGAGCATGCCCAGTGCGGCTATCTGTGTCATGCCGAGCATTCCGAGAAACTGTGTGTTGTAGAGTAGGGGGATGATGATGGGCAGACCTATAATCATGGCGATGATGATGGGGCCGATGAGCATGATGTTCATTTCGAGCTGCCTGTTTACGCAGGTGTTCAGCTCTTCTCCTTTCTGCCGTATGGCGGAGAGGCGTGGGTAATAGTCGGACTCCATTACGGAGAATATCATTCCGGCGTAGATGATGACGATGGTGATTCCGGCATTGAAGAGTCCCACGGTCTCAAGGCTTCCGCGTGTGTTGAGATAGCTCCTTATGAGAAACTCGGCGCCGCTGTTCATCATGCTTGCCAGCATGAAGGCTATGCCGAGGCGCAGCATCGGTATGCCGCGCAGCCACACGCGGCGGTTTATGCGCAGCCGTAGCGGTGCAATGCGGCAGGAGAAGCGGAAGGCAAGTGCCCACTGGCTGAATGCCGTGAGGAAGAGTACGCCGATGATGCCTTTCTCACCCCACAACCAGTAGATGGGTACGGAGATGAGCAGCGAGAGCACCGCCATGAGCGACGCCTGCACCGCCAGGGCTTTCAGTTGGCGTGTCGCTTTGAGTATTGCCGTCTCGCCGCCGGCAAGGATGGTGAAGAAGACGGTGGGGGCGAGCAGGATGAAGTGGAGCGTATGGTTGCCCCAGTGGAATGTGATGATGTTGAGCATGGGACCGAAGACGGCGCACACTATGAGTCCGAGCAGAGCCGCCACCAGACTGAACGAGCGCACCATGCACACGGCGTTGGCCTGACTGGCAGGGCAGTCTTTGGGCATGGTGTCGGAAATCATCTTCACGCCGCTCGTATGAATGCCGAGGTTGGTGGATGATGCGACGAAGTTTGTGGTGGAGTTGAAGAGTGAGAGCAGTCCCATTCCTGAAGGGCCGAGAAAGAGGGCGGTGAACTTGTTGCGTATCACGCCGACGAGTATGTTCAGTCCCTGTACGCCGCCAAAAATGCCGGTGTATTTCAATATATGTGAATAGCTGTCTTCCCTTTCCTCTGTATTCATATTATCAAAACGCAAATAATCCTATTTTATTGTTTTGAGAAAAGAGAAAATTTGGGGATTTGGAAATTAGGATTTGTAGGAGGTCGAGCGTCCCGCTCGACAACACCAGAATAAAAAGGTAAAAAGTAAAAGATTTTATCACATTAGTACTAATTCATAATTCTTGCAAGGCAAGCGGCAAAGCCGAACGCATAATGTATTGTTTTGCTCTGTGTTGTCGAGCGGGACGCTCGACCTCCTATCAGTACCTCTATTGCCATCGCGCTCGGCTCTGCCGATTGGCAATGACTTCTAAATTTTAATTCTCAAATTCCTAACTCCCAATTCCCACCTCTACTTTGCTGTTTGTCTTGGCGAATAGTTCTTAGCTCCACCCATCCCTCTTGCTTTTTACTTCTTTACTTTTCTACTCTTTTACTTTTAAACGCTTTTTTACTTTTAAAAACAAGGCTTCTTTGCATTCAAAACAAGACTTCTTTGCCCAGTAAACAAGACTTCTTTAGAGTGCAAAGAAGCCTTGTTTTGAAATGAAGCGTTTTTGCAGTGACTTTCGTTTCAGTACGCGATGATGATTATAGCCGTACTGAGAGCCTGGCATGCCGAACCCGTTGCTGCATACGGACAACAAAAAAGCCGCCCTGATAGAGCGGCTTTTTGTTTTGATAGGGTGGAGCTGGTGGGATTCGAACCCACGTCCAAACAGGGAAACCATACGCTTTCTACACGCTTATTCTGGCCTTCGGTTTTCGTGTTGCAACAAGACCCAGACCACCAATTGCAACCTTATCCCCTAAAACTTCACCAGTGCGGCGGGGCACACACAGGCTATTTCCGATTTACCTGCACCGCTTTACCCTCAGATTCGGAACAACATCCTTGGAGCAGTGTCTCGTTCTGTCACCTTGTGACGGAATAAAGCCAATCTACTGTACTTCGATTAGGCAGCGAGAGCGTAGTTGTTTTCGCCAATTAAATTTTTGATCGCTAAGATTAAGGAGTTAGCCATCGAGACTCCGCGTGCTTACATACCATTTCATCCCGCTGTCAAATCCAGTCAACCCCGAGATGTTCTTGCAAAATTAATCATTATTTCTTGAACTTGTGAAGGTTCAGAAGTTAAATATGTTAAAGATACTTGTGAAGTCCGGTCGGCGGTATACCTTTTTCAGAGGCGTTTTGCCTGCAAACCGTCGGGCTTGCGGGTTATCGGCATATCTTTCTTGTCTTTCCGTCGGCTCCGTGCTCTATGTAGATGCCATGTGGCAGTGCTGTCGGTCGGATGTTTGTCAGGTTGCGTCCCGTCATGTCGTACCGGCTGCTTTTTGTGGGAGTTGTGGTGTGGTGTGTGCTTATGCCAGTCAGCAGCATGCCGCTTTTGATGAATCTGCCAACGGTAGCTATGCGGTTGTTGAGGAGTCGCAGTAGTTCTTCCTTCTGTGCTGCAAAGGTGCGTGCCGCGTCGTAGCTGATGAGCCGTTGGTGCAGTTTCTCGCTTTTGTCGAAGGCTTCACCGTTGACCGACTGGTATTCGTCCAACGCTTTTTGCATGTCGCTTGGGAGTGTTTTCGAGAGTTCGTCGTAGAGGGCGGTGTATGCCTTGCAGAAGTCTTCGTTCTTGAACAGTTGCGGATAGAAGGTCAGACTGCTTGTGTGTTGCAGGCTCCATCCGTCTAACGGAGCCTTGTATATGGCACCGAAGTCCCACAGTGGGCCGGTTTTCAGAGGCGACGCTGTTGCGTCGGCAGCGTCGAAGTCGTGCTTGGTGTAGTAGATGTTTGTCCCCGCAGCGTCGGCGGAGGCGAGCAAGTCGTGTGCGAGTATCCATCGGGCGAACGATGTGAAGTCGATGAAACGTTCGGGATTGTTGTTGTTGCCGATGGCGTTCTCTACGGACGACATATAGTCGGAGAGCATCGTCAGGTAGTCGTCTGTCACATCGTCTTCGTCGGGATACTTGAAGGTGTAGCCCATCCAGTCGTCTTTCTTTTGTCTTTCCGTGCGGAAGTATCTGCTTTCGTTCCACCAGTAGGCGTCGTTCTCTATCACGAATCCGCTGTCGTCCACATTCACTCTTGCTGTGCTGCGCTCCACTGTCTCGCACAGATTGTACATGCCGGCATATTCGCCGTTGATAGCCACGTTCACAAACTGTTGCGAGGGCGACCAGTCCATGCCTGCCTGGCGTGCCAGTTCGAGTCCGAACATGGTCTGCAAGTGTCCCTGTCCCTTCTCCATGTTGTCGTTGGGGATATAGACGGAGAGCAGAGCCCAGTCCTTGCTATTCTTCTCATTGTCGTTGCGGAAGAGCAGGTCGGCTTTCTTCGAGAGCTTCAGCTTGTAGGGAGTCTGCTCGAACAGCATCGCGCTTGTGTTTCCCCTCACCTTTATCCTTATGCCCGACTTCTTCTCCACATAGTCGCCGCTGTCGTAGATGGTGTCTCCGTGGAGTGTCATCACCATCCTTGCCGGCGTATGCTCGGCTTTTATGGCGTTCTTCCCCATGCCGTAGGGGTCTTCTATTATGGTGAAAGTGGGCTTTTCTCCGCTTACGGTCTTTATGGAAATGAAAGGCAGGGCGGTGTTGCGTGCCTCTTCCGCAAGTGCCGTCTTTTCGGCTGTTCCGGGTTTCGACTGGGCTTTGGCGGGTAGCACAGCTGCCAATGAGAGCATCGCTGCGATGGCGACTACTGCTGGTTTGTGAAGCGTTGTCATAATCGTATCTGTGTGTATGTGTGAAAGTTGCGTTTTCTCTTTGCCGTTTTCCGTATTGCTGGCGGTGTGTTCCGGCTTGTGGGCGGCATTGGTTGAGGAGCCGCTGTTAATTATGATGCAAAGGTAAGCAAAAACCAAAGAAAATGAGTAACTTTGCGCCAGATAAACTGAAATAATTATGGAAAGAAAGAGTCTGCTCATAAAGGACACCACTGTGGATGAGCGCATGCAGATAGTGAAGGAGTCGCTCTGCTTCGGCGACGGCGAATGTGAAGGTGTGGATATGGATGATATGTACGACGACTATATCTTCGGCAGGAAGGAACTCGTGGAGATACATGCGGAGTTCAGTCGGCGCAACGCCGGTGCCGTGCGTGCCGAGAGCGACCGGGACATGTTGCGTGGCAACTGTCCGATGTGACCCTCTCGTTCCTTGTCAGCTCGTTTTTCTGACAGAATGCCGCAGACAGGCGAAACTCTCATATATAATAAGGTGGCGAAGCTCATGGCATCATGTCATGCTTTGCCGCCTGTCGCGTTTTTGTCAGATGCGACAGCGGTTGCTGGCGGAACGGAAAAAATATATGAATTCGGCAAATTGGGTTGGTAATATGGGGAGTTTGTGGTTAAAAATTACTAACTTTGCAAATTGGTATAGACGGAACGAAACGATATGCGTATGACAGAGAACATTTTCAACAGAACAGAATTGTTGGTGGGCGATGATGTAATGAAGAGCATTGCGTCCAAGAAAGTCATCGTGTTTGGTGTCGGTGGAGTGGGCAGCTGGTGCGTGGAAGCACTCGTCCGCTCTGGAATACAACGCATTACCATAGTCGATTCCGACCGTGTGTGCGTCTCCAACATCAACCGTCAGCTCATGGCGACAACGCAGACCGTAGGGCAGGTGAAGGTGGAGGCACTCAAGGAACGCCTACTCCAGATAAACCCAAAGGCTGAAATCACCGCCTTGCAGAAGATTTACTGTGAAGAGACATCCGACGACTTCCACCTCTCGGAGTACGACTATATTGTCGATGCAATAGACAGCCTCAAGGACAAGGCTCTGCTCATAATGCGTGCATGCGCTTCGGGAGCGGTGTTCTTCTCGTCGATGGGGGCGGCATTGAAGATGGATGCCACGAGAATACGCGTGGCAGAGTTCTGGAAAGTGCGCGGATGCCCGCTCGGAGCGGCATTGCGCAAGAAGCTGAAGCGTGCCAAGCTGAAGCCGGCGCACAAGTTCCAGTGCGTGTATAGTGAGGAACTCCTCGAAAACATAGGGCACGACTCCGCTTGCGGCATGGGTGAAGCGACTGGGGACGGTCCCGGCGACCCGTCGCTCGTGAACCATGACTGGAGTCTTTCCAAAGCACAGATAAACGGGACCATGGCGCACATCACCGGCATCTTCGGATTCACCATCGCCGGACTCGTGCTTGACGACATTTACCGTTGCGGAATTGAAAACCTTAAGAAATAACCATAAAACAGATTACTACAATGCAAACAAACAAGAGAAATCTGGCTCTGCTCATCGCCTTCGTGTGGGCTTCGGTAGCAGCCTTTGCTGATGGAATAAGAATAACGCACGGACCTTACCTGCAAAACATAACGGAAACGGAAGCCACCATCGTGTGGACAACCAACCGTGTGAGCGTTGGATGGGTGGAGACTGCCCCTGACGACGGTTCCAACTTCTACGCAAGGGAGCGTCAGCGTCATTTCGACTCGTACATAGGCATAAAGAGCGAAGACAGCATACACTCCGTGAAACTCGTCGGACTGAAACCCGGCACCACCTACCGCTACCGCATCTACTCGCAGGAGGTGCTTTCGCATGAGAGCATCCGTGTGCATTACGGCGATGTTGCGGCTACGGATGTGTTCCGCCATCAACCGTTGCGGTTCACCACCGCCGACCGTACAAAGGCCGATTGCTCTTTCGTGGTGCTGAACGACGTGCATGCGCGCAAGAACTTCATCACCCCGATGCTTGAAGGTGCCGACTGGAAGAAACGCGATATGGTGATCTACAACGGCGACATGGTGTCGGAACTCAACAGTCAGGACGATGTGTTCGCCGCATTTATGGACGAGAGCATCAGCCTGTTCGCAAAGGAGAAACCCTTCTACTATGTCCGTGGCAACCACGAGACGCGCGGCGTGTTCGCACCGCAGCTGAAGCGTTATTTCTGCCCTCGCGAGCAAAGTCTGTACTATGCCGTGCGTCAGGGTCCCGTGTTCTTCATCATGCTTGATTCCGGCGAGGACAAGCCCGACAGCGATATAGAGTATGCAGGCATCACCGATTACGACGCCTACCGCACAGAACAGGCGGAGTGGGTGAAGGCAATCACGGAAAGCGAAGACTTCAAGACGGCAAAATTCCGTATCTGTATAGCTCATATTCCGCCGCAGAGCATAGAGCAGGACGCATGGCACGGCCCCGTGGAAGTGGCGCAGAAGTTCGTGCCGGCACTCAACAAAGCCGGCATCGACCTTATGATTTGCGGTCATCTGCACCGGCATGAGTACTACGCACCCGATGCTTTGCACAATTTCCCCGTGCTTGTCAATTCCAATGAGGCGTGTGCCGTTGGCACGGTTCAGGGCGGTCAGCTGAAGGTGGAAGTGCGCGATATAAACGGAAAAACGACATTCTCGCGGACATATAATGCGAGGTGAAAGACGGCAGGAGTCGCGAATCTGCACTTTTTCAAGCATTTTCCGCGACTTTTCTGCAACAAAACAACAAAAATATAGTTATCTATTATAAACGAATGTAAATGGAGCAAACGTCAGGCAACGACATTATTCAAGACGGAATGGGCGCGGCAGCGTTGGTGGTGAAACGAGCCACCGATGTGGTCTGCGCCTTGGTCGGCATGATGGTCCTTTCCCCGGCATATCTCATCATAATGGTTCTTATGCGTCACCAGAACAACGGTCCGGTGTTTTTCCGCCAGGAGCGCATAGGGTATGGGGCGTTGCCGTTCACCATATACAAGTTCCGCACCATGAGCAGCGTCATTGAAGAGAATGGCCCGCAGCTCGTTGCCAAGTGCGATGCCACCAACTCCACCCGTCTGGAACGCTTCCTTCGCGAGCATCATCTCGACGAGTTGCCACAGTTGTGGAATGTTCTCCGTGGTGATATGTCGCTTGTCGGACCGCGTCCGGAGCGTCAGTTCTTCATCGACAAGATTATGGCTGAGGACGAGAACTACAAGTATATCTTCAGAATGCGGCCCGGACTCACTTCGGAAGCCACACTCTACAACGGCTATACCGACACGATGGATAAGATGTTGCGTCGTCTGCACATGGACATCGACTACTATCGCCGCCGTTCGCTGTGGCTCGATTTCAGCATTCTTATGAAGACTTTTGCAAGCATTGTTACTGGGAAAAAAATATAAGCATAATATGAAGAGACTCATCATTCAACTCCTTTTTCTGGCTTTTGTGCCTCTCATGGCAGCGGCACAGTCCACGATGACCGACTCGCAGGTGATTAAGTTCATCATGAAGGAACGCGAAGAAGGCACATCGCAAGCGCAGATTGTCACCAAACTCATGCAGCGCGGCGTAGATATCCAACAGATACGCCGTGTGAAGAAAAAGTATGAACGTGAGGCTAAGCAGGGCGGTCTCGGTGTCGTTTCAAACGAGACCAGCGGCAATACCGATTCGCGTCTGCGTACTAACAACGGCAAGACACGCTCCGACTACAAGCGTTCCGACTATGGCCGGGAGGTCGATGCAAAGGCCAACGGATACAGCAATATGCGCATGAGAGCCGAGCGCGACCGCACATACAAGAACACTTACGATGAGAACGATGAGGAATTCATGGACTATCAGAACGAACTTTTCGAGTTGGTTCCCGATACGGCGCAGATGCTTCAGCAGCTCCTTGCCGAGCGTGATGCGTTGAAAAAGAAAGTGTTCGGACGCGATATCTTCAATAACAACGAACTCTCTTTCGAACCGAACATGAACATTGCCACCCCGCAGAACTACCGTTTGGGTCCCGGCGATGCCGTGTTCATCGATATTTACGGCGCTTCGCAGAAGTCGGAACAGTGTACAGTGTCGCCCGATGGTAGCGTCACCATCGAAGGATTCGGTCCTGTTCAGGTGAGCGGACTCACTGTCGAGCAGGCGAATGCACGTCTCCGTTCCACCCTCGGCAGCCGTTACAGCAACAGTAAGATAAAGCTCTCTGTCGGTCAGACACGCACCATTATGGTGAATGTCATGGGCGAAGTGCAGACTCCGGGAACATACACTCTCTCGGCGTTCGCCACTGTTTTCCACGCCCTTTATATGGCAGGTGGAACTAACGACATTGGTACTTTGCGTAACATCAAGGTCTATCGCAACAACCGTCTTGTGACCGTTGTCGATATTTACGATTATATTCTCAATGGAAAACTTACCGGAAACGTGCGCCTTGCCGACAACGATGTGATTGTCGTAGGTCCCTACGAATGCCTCGTGAACGTGACTGGAAAAGTGAAACGCCCGATGTATTATGAGATGAAGCCCGATGAATCGCTGGCATCTTTGCTCAAATATACCGGCGGATTCACCGGTGACGCCTATCGCAAGGCTGTGCGTGTGAACCGTAAGAACGGCAAGGAATATGCCGCCTTCAACGTGAATGAGTTCGATTTCGCAAGCTTCCATGTCGCCGACGGCGACTCTGTGTCGGTGGATTCCATCACACCCCGCTTCGCCAACACCGTTGAAGTGAAGGGAGCAGTGTTCCGTCCGGGAATGTATAACCTTGGCGAACAGGTGAACTCCGTGCGTTCTCTTCTTGAACATGCCGACGGAGTGACTGAGGATGCCATCACCACCCGTGCCGTGATGCACCGTATGAAGGCCGACCGCACGCTTGAAGTGGTCAGCGTTGATATTGATGGTATCATGAGCGGAAAGGTTCCTGACATTCCGCTGAAGGAGAACGATGTGCTCTTTGTAGCTACGAAAACAGAGAAACTGAGCGATCGCACCATCACAATCCGTGGTGAAGTGCAATACCCTGGAGTCTATAAATACGCTGACAACGAGACCGTTGAGGACTTCATTATACAGGCCGGCGGACTCACTGACAAGGCTTCTCTCCTCAGTGTGAGTGTCAGCCGCCGCACGAGCGACCCCAAAGCCACACAGCCCGACAGCGTGATTGCCAAGACATATCAGGTGCCGCTGAAGGACAATTTCATTATCGATGGCGACCGCTCGTTTACCCTTATGCCTTTCGACGAGGTCTATGTAATGAAGAGTCCGGGTTACACCGAGCAGCAGAATGTGTCTGTCGAGGGTGAAGTCCTCTTTGCCGGAACCTACGCTATGGAGCGCAACAACACCCGTTTGAGCGACCTCTTCAAGAAGTCGGGCGGTTCCAACGGTCTCGCCTATATCAAGGGTGCGCGTCTCATACGCCAGGCTACGGAAGTGGAGAAGGACCGTATGCGTGCCGTTTTGCAGATGCAGCGTGAGGAACAGCAGAAGAATCTGTTGCAGCTTGCCACAAGTAGCAACAATGCAAGCAGTGTGCAGGCATCCGCAAAGGATGCTACCAACGCCAATATCTCCAAGTTTGCCGTGCCGGACGAGTACCCCGTAGGTATAGATTTGGAGGAAGCCATGAACAATCCCGGATCTGATGCCGACATCATTCTGCGTGAGGGCGACCGCCTTATCGTGCCGCAGTACAACGGAACGGTGAAGGTGAACGGTGCCGTGATGTACTCCAACACTGTCGCTTACGAGCGTGGCAAGCGTCCGAGCTACTACATCAATCAGGCCGGTGGCTATGCTTCGGATGCCGTGAAGGGTCGTGCTTACATTATATACATGAACGGCAAGGTGGCTAAATTGGGTCATGGCGCAAAGGTTATGCCCGGTTGTGAGATTGTTGTTCCTGCCAAGTTGAAGCGTAAGATGAGCGTTGCCGAGACTATGAGCCTTGGTTCAAGCATGTCGTCTATCGCTGCAATGATTGCAACGGTGGCAAATCTCGTGAAGAACTAACTTTTCATCTGTTTAGAAAGAATATGGAAACAGTAAAGAAAGTAAAAGCCATCGACATGGTGGTGATATTCAAGAAGATGAAGGAGAACCGCAAACTCTATTACAAGGTTCTCCCAGTAGTCTTCGTGTTGTCGTGCCTTATCATTATATGTGTGCCTCGCACATACACCACCGACACCACTGTGGTGCCCGAACTCGACAACTCCAAAGGCGGAGGAACACTCAGTTCGCTTGCTTCATCGTTCGGTCTGAACATGGACATGCTCCAGACATCCGACGCCATCACGCCGTTGCTCTACCCCGACCTTATGAGCGACAATAAGTTCGTGTCCGAATTGTTCAATATCAAGGTGCGCACTGCCGACGGTGAGGTGAACACCACATACGCAAAGTATATCCTTGAGCACACCAAACTGCCTTGGTGGGGTTATGCCATAGCCGCCGCGAAGTCGCTTTTGCCAAAGAAGAGCGGTACGGTCGTGGCAGGAAAGGGCGACAAGTTCGACCCCTATTGCATGTCGCGCGACGAGGATGACCTCGCAAATGCCGTGCGTGCGTCCATATCAATCGGTGTCGATAAGAAGACGGGAGTAATCGGTATCGCCACGGCTGCGCAGGATCCGCTTGTGTGCAAGATTCTCGCTGACTCCACGCGCCGCATCCTTCTGGACTATATCACAAACTACCGCACCAACAAGGCTCGCACCGATATGGCGTATTACCACAATCTTCTTGTCGAGGCCAAGGCCGACTATGAGCGCGCCCGCCAGTTGTATGCAAGTTACAGCGATGCCAACTCCGATGTAGTGCTCGCAAGTTTCCGCAGCAAGCAGGAGGATTTGGAGAACGAGATGCAGCTCAAGTTCAATGTCTATTCCACTGTCAGCGCACAGTATCAGGAGGCGAAGGCACGCGTGCAGGAACGCACTCCGGCTTTCACTTTGCTCAAAGGCGCAGCCGTCCCCATCAAGGCGAGCAAGCCGAAACGTATGTTCTTCGTCCTTGCCATGACCTTGCTTGCAGCCTTTGTCATAACGCTTTATTCCGTGCGCGACTATCTGCTAAAAGACTAATCATTGCAAATGGGTAGCAGAAAAGACAACTCTGCACCGGCAACGGCTGCACAGTCGAAGCGAATCACCAGGAATTCGCTTGTGCTGTTCAGCCGTATTCTGGTGATAACGGCAGTCAATCTCTACGCTGTCAGGCTCGTTTTGAGCGGGCTTGGCAGCGAGGATTACGGTGTGTTCAACACCGTAGTGGGCGTGGTGATGACCTGTTCGTGCGTATTCCCCGTGCTTGCCGTTTCGGTGCAACGCTTCTTTTCCTACACTATGGGGCTTGGCGACGAACCCCGTCTGCGCGAGATTTTCTCGGCAAGCATCAATATTATTATAGTGTCGCTTGCAGTTCTGGTCGTGCTTTTCGAGACCGTCGGGGTTTATGTTACGGGTGAAAAGTTGCAGATTCCCGCCGACCGTCTGCCGCAAGCCATTCTCATTTTCCATTTCGCCATCCTCACTTTCGCCTTCAGCTACATGCAGATACCCTACACTGCCGCCGTGTTTTCGCATGAAGACATGAATGTCTATGCCCTCATCTCGTGCATCGACTGCGTGCTGAAGTTCATTGTGGCGTGGCTTATAGGTCGCACTCCCATCGACGGACTCGTGTTCTACGGCGCAGGTTTGTCCGCCGTCACGCTCATCACCCTTTTGTGCTATGTCTTCATAGCCCGCTGTCGCTATGCCGAATGCCATTATATGATGGTGAAAGATCACAGAATCTATCGCGAACTCCTTTCGTTTTCGGGATGGACCATGTACGGTGCTTTCGCCGGAATAGGCATGATTCAGGGCAATATCATCCTTCTTAACCTCTTTTTCGGCCCTCTTGCCAACGCCGCCTTCGGTGTTGCCAACAACATCTACAATGCCTTCACTTCACTTACAAACAGTGTTGTCCTTGCTTTCCGTCCGCGCATGATACAGCAGTATGCCGCCCGCCAGTACGACAGCCTCATGCATCTGTTCACGCTCAACAACAAGTTCATTCTCTATCTGTTGTCGTGCGCGTCTATCCCCGTCGTTCTTGAAATGCCGGCAATCATGCGTCTGTGGCTTGGCGGCAACGTGTCGGCAGACATGATACTCTTTTCCCGCCTTTTCATTGTCTATACCGTCATCCTTGCAATGCACAACCCCATCACCATAATCATGCAGGCTACGGGTCGCATCAAGGTCTATCATCTTGTCACCGAAACTGTTATGCTTGGCAGCATGCCTCTCACATGGCTTCTTTTCACGATGGGAATGCCGTCGTTCGCGGTGTTTGTCTCCATGATTTCGCTCTGTCTTGTGGCGCATTTTGCGAGGGTTCTGTGCCTGAAGCGCAACCTCGACATCGTGTCGTTGTCGCAGTATGCCGTGCAGATACTGCTTCGTGGCGTATGCGTCCTTGGGCTGAGTGCGGCGGCTGCATGGTGTGTCCACCGCGCCATTGACGGCAGTATGGTGCGCCTGTGTGTGGTGATGCTCTTCTCGCCATGCGCCACTTTCGCCGTCACCTACCTTGTCGGACTGCGCCGCGAAGAGCGTGCGGCGGTGAATGCTATTGTCAAAAAAATAATAAAACGCTGAAATGGGAGCAATAATCTTCATCATATTTGCAATCGTTGTTTCTCTGTCGTTCTTGGAGAACAGTCTCAAGGAGAGTACAAAGCGGAATGCCTATTGGTTCTTCGCCGTTGTCCTCGTTCTTGTTGCAGGTCTGCGTGAAGTGGGTGTCGATCCCGATTCGGTGAACTATGAGTATGCTTTCCATCATTACGATGACGACCGTATCTCCGGCGCCATAGAGTATTCCTATTTCCTTATATCCGAAATACTTAGCCGTCTGACCAACGATGTGCACATCATCTTCGTGTTTTACGCTTTCTTCGGTGTGATGCTCAAGTTCAAGGCGTTCAGGAAATATCTGCCCGATATGTGGTTCCTGCCCGTCGTGCTCTATTTGAGTTTCATCTACGAGCTTCACGAAGTCACGCAGATTCGTACCGGCATCATGTCCGGACTCTTCCTGCTTGCCATACAGCCCATGGCTGACAGGCAGTGGATAAAGTCGCTTCTGCTCATAGGTCTGGGCATGTTCTTCCATATTTCCGCCATTGCCCTTATTCCGCTTGTGTTCTTGAGCAACAAGGAGATGTCGCTCAAAACGCGTATGTTCTGGACGGCGGTCATACCCGCTTCCTATGTGTTCTATTTCCTTGGAAGCATCCTTCTTGTGAACATCCCGATTCCGTATATTGAGAACAAACTCGAAAACTACGAGAAGACTTCCGAAACCATGGAGTCAAGTCTCAACGTGTTCAGTCCGCTGCATCTCTTCACCATCATGCTGTTCCTTTATCTTATGTACTTCTATGAGACCATAAAGGAGCACAACAGGTACTTCCCGCTGATGATGAAGATATTAGCCATAAGCATCTTCTCGTTCACGGCGTTCGCTTTCCTCCCCGTGCTTGCCAACCGTCTGAGCTACCTTTTCCGCATCGTGACGATAGTGCTTTTCTGCAACATCTACTACACCATCCGCCCGAAATGGGTTGCGATGCTTGTCGTGGTGCTCATAGCACTGGTGTACATGGCATATACCTTCTCTTACATCTTCGGAATAAAGCTTCTGCCCGTCTGATTCTGGCAGTGCGCTGAGGCTGTGGGCGAGCGGGCAATAACTGAAGTTTTCGGTATGCGGATGGCATAAAAAGCATCGTCTTTGGTTTGTTAACTAACTTGTAATGTCACAGTATGATTAAGATTTTCAGAATGTTTTGTCGTGCGATAGGTCTTGTTCTGTCGGTGGTATGGCCGCCGGTGGCAGGAAAACTATGGCATTCCGTTCTCACCAACGTATATACGGGATGGCTTAAACGCCGTTTCGCAAGTTTGGGCAGTGATACAGTTGTGTCCTACCGCGCGCTCAATCTTCGTGGACTCCGGCACGTTCATGTCGGTGCTGGCACGATGATAGGTGCTAATGTGCAACTGACGGCATGGCAGGGCGACTATGGTGCTCCACTGATAAGAATCGGCAATAAATGTACAATCCGCGACTTCGCGCATATTACTGCAGTCCGCTCCATAATAATAGGCGACAATCTGCTGACGGGGACAAATGTCCTTATCTCCGACAACTCGCATGGCGGATTCTCTTCGGAGCACTTGAATATGCCGCCGCACTGCCGCCCCGTATGCTCGAAAGGCGGTGTTGTCATAGGTGATAACGTGTGGCTTGGCGACAACGTGTGCGTGCTTGCCGGCGTGACCATAGGCAATGGAGTAGTGGTGGGGGCAAACAGCGTTGTTACACACGATATCCCCGATTTCTCTTTGGCAGCCGGTTGCCCGGCAAAGGTTGTGAAACGCATTCCTTGCCAAGGCTGAAATGCTGCTTTGTGCCACGCCCTTTCCCCACATTCGTACCAGTCGTCCGAAGCAACTGTCGTCTGCGATTCCGCTTTTCCGGGATTTGTCGGTGTGGCGAAGTGTATGTAGTTGATTTTCAGATAAATAACATGTCGTTTTAAGACAAGGCTTCTTTGTACTTCAAAGAAGCCTTGTTTGCGTTGTAAAGAAGCCTTGTTTTGAGTGTAAAGAAGTCTTGTTTTTAAAAGTAAAGAGTAGAAAAGTAAAGAAGCGTTTAAAAGTAAAAGAGTAGAAAAGCGTTTAAAAGTAAAAAAAGTAGAAAAGTAAAGAAGTAAAAAACAAGAGGAATGTGTGAAGCAAAGTACTGTTTGCCAAGACAAACAGCAAGGCATCATTAGAAGTCAGGAATTAAGAAGTCAGGGATTAATGTGTCGGGAGGCAGAATGTAGATTCATTTCCAAACGTAAGCGTATCCGCGATGCCGCCTTGTCCATAATCATTCATTGGTTTACCTTTGCCACGTAAATAAAATCTCAATGATATGATTGCAGCAAAACGATACGAGAGTGTATGGAATACGTTCTTGAAAGAACTGACCCGTAATTCGACCGTCACTCTGTCTTCTTTTCAAAAGAAGTGGCACGTTAACCGGAGTGGAATGAAACAATGGATGGGTAATAACGGACTGTCTGTAAAAGAAGCCAAGAAGCGTATACGTGAGTGTCATCACTATGCTAAAGAAAGCCAAATGTTACCTTTACCAGCAACCGCAGGTAATCTGTTCCTGCCAATGACAACAGACCAGCTAGCTCCACAGTCTGAGTTTTGTGATATACTGTCTGGAGTAAGCCTTATATTTCCAGATGGTACACAAGTGAACATAAAACGTGGCAGCGCACAAGCCGTCATGTCATTCCTCAAACTTTATCAAACGGAGGGCCTGCCATGTTTGGACTGAATGACGGAATACGCTATTATGTCTGCCAGCGCTATGTTAGAATGAACCTGGGGATAAACGGTCTGTATAAGCTTGTGTCGCAGGAGATGGATCTGCCTCCGCTAAGCGGGGCTGTGTTCATCTTCTTCAGCAAGAACCGACAGCAGGTGAAACTCCTTCGCTGGGATACGGATGGTTTCACATTGTATCAGAAGCGACTTGAAAGAGGAACCTTCGAGATACCCTATTTCAACCCCGGCAAGAAGGCTTGTGTAATGCCCTATAAGACTCTATCCGCCATCATGAGCGGAATATCGTTGAGGTCTGTAAGATATCGCAAGAGGCTGGGCATTGACAATTCTATGTCTGTAAATACTTGACAATCAGTAATGTTATTATCAAAATACATGATGATTTATTTGGTAGTCTCGTCTTTTTTTCGTACCTTTGAAGTATGAATAAAGACGAGATTATTGCATTGTTGCAGCAACAGAACTCATTCTTGCAGGAACAGCTCCAGGAGGCGAACCGTAAGGCGGACGTCCTTCTGGAAGAGGTCACGTCTTTAAGAAACATGCTCGAACGCAAGTCGGAGGAGGAGGCCAAGCAGAAGCGTATAATAAAGGGACTCGCCAAGATAACAGAGAACAGATCGGAGAAACAGACCCCGACACCGGCACCACAGGACATAACGGCAGACCGGCCTTCGGAGAAGAAGGAACGTGCCCGTACCAACAACGGTGCAAAGCGCAAGCAACACCTGGAAGTGGAAGTCGTCGAGGAAGATGTCGAACCGGAAGATCCGCGCTTCAACAAGGATCTGGCACGACTGTACAGGA